>WNFV01000641.1_pt1 | contig 47213 bp, 51 predicted proteins | sample 5400101 | NCBI WGS metagenome assembly WNFV01 (sample SAMN13153361, study PRJNA577476) | soil metagenome | isolation source: 115 cm soil or saprolite under grassland replicate 1 | place: USA:California | collected 2016-06-15
ATGGAGCGGCTGACGCCGCTCAATGGCCCCGTCCGACAGCAGCGCCCATACGGGCGCTGCAACCTCCAGGTGCACGTCTCGTCGATTCACCGGCGCTCGGCCTTCGGCCTCGCTTCGGCCGTTGTTCTGGTCGGTCGGCCCCATGGAGCGGCTGACGCCGCTCAATGGCCCCGTCCGACAGCAGCGCCCATACGGGCGCTGCAACCTCCAGGTGCACGTCTCGTCGATTCACCGGCGCTCGGCCTTCGGCCTCGCTTCGGCACTCGGTCGTCCCTCGAAACGTCACCGAGTGCCGGTCGATCGAGGCTAAGGTGCACGCCTGACCGTGAAGTGGGTCCTGTGAGGCTCACACGGACAGGAGTGTGCGGTTTGGCCGAACGAGAACGCAGGATCACGCCCCCGTATGGGGGCGTTTTTGTTGCCCGCACCCGGGTCATGTCATCCGAGGACGTGCAGCGCGCCGTGTGGCGGATGGCGCACGAGATCTCCGAGCGCAACCACGGCTTGACCGACGTGGTGCTCATCGGGCTCCAGACCGGGGGCGTGCCGCTCGCCGGGAAGCTGGCCGACGCGCTGGAGGCGATCGAGGCGGTCCGGCCGCCGCTCGCCACCCTCGATGTTGCGTTCTACCGCGACGACATCGGGCTCCGACCGGTGTTGCCCGAAGCCGTCACCGACATCTCGTTCGACCTCGGCGCGAAGACCGTCGTGCTGGTCGACGACGTCCTGTTCACCGGGCGCACGATCCGCGCCGCCCTCGACGCGCTCACCGACTACGGCCGGCCGCGCGCCGTACAGCTCGCGGTCATGGTCGACCGCGGTCACCGCGAGCTGCCGATCCGGCCGGACTACGTCGGGAAGAACCTCCCGACGCGGCGCGACGAGGTGGTCGATGTGCACGAGGAAGGAGTTGATTTGGGAGAGATGGTGAAATGACGTGAAGCACCTGCTGTCGATCACCGACCTCGGCGTCGACGGGATCGAGGATCTCCTCCGGCTCACCGACTCGTTCGTCGAGGTGAGCGAGCGAGCGATCCCGAAGGTGCCAGCGCTGCGAGGCAAGACCGTCGTCTCGCTCTTCTACGAGGACTCGACTCGTACCCGGCTGAGCTTCGAGACGGCGGCCAAACGGCTGTCGGCCGACACCATGAACTTCAGCGTCGGTACGTCGTCGGTGAAGAAGGGCGAGTCGCTCCGCGACACCGTTCTCACGATCGAGGCCATGGGGGTCGACTGCATCGTCGTCCGCCACGCGTCGGCCGGCGTGCCGTGGCAGGTGGCGGCATGGGTCGACGCCAGCGTGATCAACGCCGGCGACGGCTGGCACGAGCACCCCACCCAGGCGCTGCTCGACTGCTACACGATCCGTCGCCACCGGGGAGGGCTCGACGGCGGCCGCGTCGCGATCGTCGGCGACATCAAGCATTCGCGTGTCGCCCGATCCGACGTCCTGGCGTTCACCGCATTGGGGGCCGACGTGACGCTGGTCGCGCCACCCACACTGCTGCCACCGAGCCTCGAAGGGTGGCCGGTCACCGTGAGCCACGACCTCGACGCGGTGCTGCCGAAGTGCGACGTCGTGTACGTGCTGCGCATGCAGCGCGAGCGCCAGACCGAGGCGCTGCTGCCATCGCTCCGCGAATACACCGCCCGCTTCGGGCTCACACCCCGCCGGGCCGACCTCCTCGACGCGGACGCGATCGTCATGCACCCCGGCCCCATGAACCGCGGTGTCGAGATCAGCGCGGAGGTGGCCGACCTTCCGCGCTCGGTGATCGTCGACCAGGTCCGCAACGGCGTCGCCGTGCGCATGGCGATCCTCTACTGGCTCCTGGGCTCGGGTGTGGATTTGGTGGCCGTGCCATGAGCCTCGTCGTGAAAGGCGGCCAGGTGATCGACGCCACGGGCGAACGGGCGGCCGACGTCGTCATCGAGGACGGCCGGATCGTGGCCGTCGGCCCCGGTCTCTCGGGCGACCGGATGCTCGACGCCCGAGGGTGCGTCGTCGCCCCCGGCCTCGTCGATCTGCACACGCACCTGCGCGAACCGGGGCACGAAGAGGCCGAGACGGTGGAGACGGGTTCACGGGCCGCGGCGCTCGGTGGCTTCACCGCGATCGTGGCCATGCCGAACACGGAGCCAGCCATGGACAGCGCAGGCGTGGTCCGTGAGGTCCTCGAGCTCGGTCGGCGCGCTGGGCTGTGCGACGTCCATGTCGCCGGCGCGATAACCGTCGGCCGGACCGGCGAGCGCTTGGCCCCGCTGGGGGAGATGGCCGACCTCGGCGTCCACTTGTTCACCGACGACGGACGCGGCGTCCAGGACAACCGCCTCATGCGCCGGGCCCTCGAGTACGCGTCGGGTCTTGGTGTGACCCTCGCCCAGCACTGCGAGGACGAGGCGCTCGCGGCGGGCGGCCACATGAACGAGGGGGAGTGGTCGAGCAAGTTGGGCATCCCTGGCATCCCCGCAGAGGCGGAGGAGCTGATGGTGATGCGCGACCTGACGTTGGCCCGCCTCACGGGCAGCCGGGTCCACTTCCAGCACCTGTCCACGGGCGGTGCGGTCGCGATGGTCCGCGCTGCCCGTGAGCGCGGGCTCCCGGTCACCGCCGAGGTGACGCCGCACCACTTCACGCTCAGCGAGGAGTGCTGCGCGTCTTACGACCCGTTGTTCAAGGTGAACCCTCCACTGCGCTCCGCCGGCGACGTCGAAGCCATCAGGGCGGCCGTCGCCGATGGGAGCGTCGACGCCATCGCCACCGACCATGCGCCCCACGCGTTGGAGTACAAGGAGCAACCGTTCGACGAGGCCCCTCCTGGGATGCTCGGGCTCGAGACCGCGCTCGCCTTGGCGCTCACCGAACTGCCGTCCGTGCCGCTCGCCGCAATACTCGGCCTGCTGTCATGGCAGCCGGCCGGCATCGCCGGTATCGGTGACGAGCACGGGGGCCCGATCGTCGAGGGGCGGCCGGCGAACCTCTGTGTCATCGACACTGCCCCGTCGTGGACGGTGGACCCGAGCCGGCTCGCGAGCCGTAGCCGCAACACGCCGTACGCCGGCCGCACGCTGCGGGGCCGCGTCCGCCACACGATCCTGCGCGGCGAGCCGGTCGTGGTCGACGGGGCGGCTCAAAGGTGACCGTGCGCGACGCGCTCCTCGTCCTCGCCGACGGCTCGACGTTCGAGGGCGAGGCGATCGGCGCGGATCCGCCGGGCGGTGTGGCCACGGGCGAGGTCGTGTTCAACACCGTCCTGACCGGCTACCAAGAGGTGATCTCGGACCCGTCGTACGCGGGCCAGATCATCACCTTCACCTACCCGCACATCGGCAACTACGGCGTCACGGCCGACGACAGCGAGAGCCACCACCCGTTCTGCCGCGGCGTCGTCGTCCGGGACCTCGCCCGGCGGCGCAGCAACTGGCGCAGCACGGAGGACCTCGACGCGTTCTTGCGCCGCCACGGCGTGGCCGGCATCGCCGGCGTCGACACGCGGCGGCTGACCCGCCACATCCGCGAAGCCGGTGCGATGCCGGGAGCGTTCGGCGCGCTCCACGCCGCCGACGAGGCGGCGATCAAGCAGGCCGCGGTGAGCGAGCCGGGCACCGACGGGGTCGATCTCGTCGCGACCGTGTCGTGCGCGTCGCCGTACACCGTGAGTGGGGGTCGTCACCGGGTCGTGGCCTACGACTTCGGCATCAAGACGACGATCCTTCGTCACCTCGCCCGCATCGCGACCGTTGACGTCGTGCCTGCGTCGACCTCGGCCGACGATGTGCTCGCCCGCAACCCCGCCGGCGTGTTCCTGTCGAACGGGCCGGGCGATCCCGCGGCGGTCGGTTACGCGTCGGACGCGATCGGGAGCCTCCTCGGACGGGTGCCGGTGTTCGGCATCTGTCTCGGCCATCAGCTGCTGGCCACCGCGCTCGGCGGGACGACGTTCAAGCTCCCGTTCGGCCACCACGGCGGCAACCATCCGGTGCGTCGCATCGCCACGAACGCGGTCGAGATCACGAGTCAGAACCACAACTACGCGGTGGCCGAAGGAAGGCTCGCGACCGCGGAGGTCACCCACGTGAACCTCAACGACGGCGTGATCGAAGGTATTCGGGCCGTGCGGGTACCGGCGTTCAGCGTCCAGTACCACCCCGAAGCCGGTCCCGGTCCCCACGACGCCCGCTACTTGTTCGACATGTTCTCGGACCTCATGAGCCAGCACGCCTGATGCCCCGGCGCGACGACATCGAGACGATCCTGCTGATCGGCTCCGGACCGATCGTCATCGGGCAGGCCTGCGAGTTCGACTACTCAGGCACCCAAGCGTGCCGGGTGCTGCGGGCCGAGGGCTACCGCATCGTGCTCGCCAACTCGAACCCCGCGACGATCATGACCGATCCGGAGTTCGCGGACGCCACGTACGTCGAGCCCCTCGACGTCGAGATCCTCACCCGGATCATCGAACGCGAAGAGCCGGACGCGGTCCTGCCCACACTCGGCGGGCAGACCGCGCTCAACCTCGCCATGGAGCTCGTCGAGCGTGGAGTCGTTGCCGCCGGCCCCGGCACCCCTGAATTGATCGGCGCGACCGCAGAGGCTATCGCCACCGCCGAGGACCGCGAGCGCTTCAAGGCCGCGATGCAGGAGATCGGCCTCGCCGTGCCCGCGTCGGGTGTGGCGCACTCACTCGAAGAGGCCGCGGCCGTGGTCCAGCGCGTCGGCCTTCCCGTCATCGTCAGGCCCGCGTTCATCCTGGGCGGCAAGGGCACGGGCATGGCCGCGACACCGGAGGAATTCCGCAAGGTCGCGGCCACCGGCCTTACCGCCAGCCCCATCCGCGAGATCCTCATCGAGCGCTCGATCGCGGGGTGGAAGGAGTACGAGCTGGAGGTCATGCGCGACCGCGCCGACAACTGCGTGGTCGTGTGCACCATCGAGAACCTCGACCCGATGGGCGTGCACACCGGCGACTCCATCACGGTGGCGCCGGCCCAGACGCTCTCCGATGTCGAGTACCAAGCCATGCGCAACGCCGCGTTCAAGTGCATCCGCCGGGTGGGCGTCGAGACCGGCGGCTCCAACATCCAGTTCGCCCTCGATCCCGTGACCGGCGAGATGGTCGTCATCGAGATGAACCCCCGGGTGTCGCGGTCGAGCGCGCTCGCCAGCAAGGCCACCGGGTTCCCGATCGCGAAGATCGCCGCCCGCCTCGCGGTCGGCTACACGCTCGCCGAGATCCCGAACGACATCACCAAGCTCACCCCGGCCTGCTTCGAGCCCACGATCGACTACGTCGTCACGAAGGTGCCGCGGTGGGCGTTCGAGAAGTTTCCCGGCACTCGGGGCGTGCTCGGTACCCAGATGCAGTCGGTGGGCGAGGCGATGGCCATCGGCCGCACCTTCCCGGAGTCGCTCCAGAAGGGGATGCGCTCGCTCGAGCACGGCCGGCTGGGCTTGAACTGCGACCCGGCCGAGGTCGCGATCGACGGCCTCACCGACGACGAGCTCGTCGAGCGGGCTGCCATCGCCACCCCCGATCGCCCGTTCCACCTCGAGGCTGCCTTGCGCCGGGGGATCGACCTCGATCGCCTCGCCCTGGCCACACGGGTCGACCCGTGGTTCCTCGACCAGCTGCTGCTGATCGTCGAGGAGCGCGCCCATCTCGCCGCCACCGGGTTCACGGCGATGACCCGCCGAGACTGGCGGCGGGCAAAGCGCGTCGGCTTCTCCGACGCGCAGCTCGCGTGGCTGTGGCAGGTGCCCGAGGGCGACGTGCGGTCGGCGCGCCTCGCCGCCGGGGTACGGGTGACGTTCAAGACGGTCGACACCTGCGGCGCCGAGTTCGCGGCCGAGACCCCGTACCACTACTCGACCTACGAGGACGAGGACGAGGTCCGCTCCTGTGATCGGCCGAAGGTGCTCATCCTCGGCTCGGGGCCGAACCGGATCGGCCAGGGCATCGAGTTCGACTACTGCTGCGTCCACGCCGCGTTCGCCCTCGGCGCCGTCGGCTTCGAGACGATCATGTTGAACTGCAACCCCGAGACGGTCTCCACCGACTACGACACAGCCGACCGCCTGTACTTCGAGCCGCTCACCTTCGAGGACGTGATGAACGTCATCGAGGCGGAGCAACCGATCGGCGTGATCGTCGCCCTCGGAGGGCAGACGCCGCTGAAGCTCGCGCACCTCCTGCCCGAGGGACTGGTGCTCGGCACCAGCCCCGCGTCGATCGACCGGGCCGAGGATCGCGAGCGGTGGAACGCGCTGTGCGCGCACCTCGAGATCCCGCAGCCGGCCGGCGGCACGGCCACGACCGTGGACGACGCGCTCGCGGTCGTCGGCCGGGTCGGGTATCCGGCGCTGCTCCGCCCGTCGTATGTGCTCGGAGGCCGGGCGATGGAGATCGTCTACGACGACGACGGGCTGCGCCGGGCGATGGACGAGCTGGCCGGGTTCGGCTCGCTGGGTCGCGAAGGGGGGCTGTCGGCGGAGCGGCCCGTGCTCATCGACAGGTTCCTCGAGGACGCCACCGAGGTCGACGTCGACGCGCTGCGCGATCACACCGGCGACGTGCTCATCGGTGCCGTGATGGAACACGTCGAGGAGGCGGGCGTGCACTCGGGCGACAGCGCGTGCGCCATCCCGCCCTACTCGCTGACGGAAGAGACGATCGGGGTCATCGGGGACTACACACGGCGGATCGCTGACGCCCTCGACGTGCGCGGTCTCGTGAACATCCAGTACGCAGTGAAGGCGAACCAGGTGTTCGTGATCGAGGCCAACCCGCGGGCCAGCCGCACCGTGCCGTTCGCGGCCAAGGCCACCGGGGTGCCCCTCGTGAAGGCCGCGGCCCGCGTGATGGTCGGTGCCACTCTCGCCGAGCTCCGCGAGGAGGGTTTGCTCATCGAGCCGTCCTCGGGCGATTACGTGGCGGTGAAGGAGGCGGTGCTGCCGTTCAACCGCTTCCCGGACGTCGACAGCGTGCTCGGTCCCGAAATGCGGTCGACGGGTGAGGTCATGGGCATCGACCGCACCTTCGGGCTCGCGTTCGCCAAGAGTCAGATCGCGGCGGGTGACCCGCTGCCCGAAGGCGGCACGGTGTTCCTGTCGCTCGCTGACCGCGACAAGGAGTCCGGACTGCGGGCCGCCACGAAGTTCGTCGAGCTCGGGTTCGCGATCGCCGCCACGTCGGGCACCGCGGAGTTCCTCGAGCGTCACGGTGTCGCGGTGGCGACAGTGGTGGCGAAGGTGGGGGAGGCCACTGGCACCGACGCCGTCGAGCTGATCTCCACGGGCAAGGTCGATCTCGTCGTGAACAGCCCCCGGGGCGGCGGGGCGCGCGCCGATGGCGATCACATCCGCGCCGCGGCCAACGTCCACCATGTGCCGTGTCTCACCACGGCGGCCGCCGGCCTCGCGGCCGCCGAGGGGATGGCGGACTGGGCCCACCACGAGCTCCGCGTCCGGACCCTGCAGGAGTACCACCGGGGCGAGACCGACCAACTCGAGCTTCCTCTGTGACCCCAAGCCCAACCCCGCGTTCTCGACGCTCACGGCGACGGAAAACCTCCCCGTCACCGTCGAGCATGAGCTTTGGAGTGGATTTGCGGGTCCGGATCGGGTCGGTGGAGCTGCCCAACCCGGTGATGACGGCGTCGGGGACGTCGGGGCACGGCGCCGAGCTCGACGCCTTCTTCCCGCTCCGCGACCTGGGCGCGGTGGTAGTGAAATCCCTCGCCGCGGAGCCGTGGGCCGGCAATCCCGCGCCGCGGATCCACGAGGCCGCGGCCGGCATGCTCAACAGCGTCGGCCTTCAAGGTCCCGGCGTGGAGGCGTGGCTGGCCGACGACCTCCCCGCGCTCGAGCGCGCCGGGGCCCGGGTCGTGGCCAGCATCTGGGGTCGCAGCGTGGACGAGTACGCCAAGGCGGCGGCGATGCTCGCCGACGCGCCGCCGTCGGTGGTGGCGGTCGAGGTGAACCTGAGCTGCCCCAACGTCGAAGCCCGCAAGGAGATGTTCGCCCACTCGCCGGTGGCCACCGCCGATGCGGTCGCGGCCACGGCCGTCGCCGGCCGGCCGCGATGGGCGAAGCTCAGCCCGAACGTCACCGACCTGGTCGAGATCGCAGCCGCCGCCGTCGACGCGGGCGCCGACGCGGTCACGCTGATCAACACCGTGATGGGGATGGCCATCGACCCGGAGACGCGCCGACCTCGATTGGGGGCGGGCGGCGGTGGGTTGTCCGGCCCCGCGATCCGGCCGGTGGCGGTGCGGGCCGTGTACGACGTGCACGCCGCCCTCCCTCAACTGTCGATCGTCGGCGTCGGCGGCGTAACCCGCGCCGAGGACGCGGTGGAGCTGCTCCTGGCCGGGGCGAGTGCCGTGCAGGTCGGCACCGCGACGTTCGCCGATCCGCGGGCCCCGAGCCGAGTCCGGCAAGGACTGGAACACTGGTGCCGCGCCCACGGTGTGGAGCGCGTCGCCGACCTGACGGGAGGGACCCATGGCTGACGACACCACATCCACCGCCGAGCTGGCGCCGGCCCCCGCCGAGATCCGCTCGAAGCTCGCGCTCGCCCTCGATGTCGACGACCTCGTCGTCGCGGTGCGTTGGGCGCGGGAGCTGCGCCCGTGGTTCGGCGTGGCCAAGGTCGGGCTCGAGCTCTACAGCGCGGTGGGACCCGACGCCATCGGTGCGCTCACCGACTTGGGTTACGACGTTTTCTGCGATCTCAAGCTCCACGACATCCCCACCACCGTCGGCCGGGCCGCCCGCGTGCTCGGCGCGATGGGGACGCGCTACCTGAACTTCCACGCGCAGGGCGGGGTCGACATGCTGCGAGCCGGCGTCGAGGGCCTCGCGGAGGGGGCCGAAGGTGCGGGCCTGCCGCCCCCGATCGCGCTGGCGGTCACCGTGCTCACCAGTGACCACACCGCGCCTGCGCACGTGCTCCTCGACCGCGTCCGCGGCGCGCTCGACTCGGGATGCGGCGGCATCGTCTGCGCGGCCGAGGACGTGCGCGAAGCCAAGCACTACGGGCCGCGCTTGGTCGCGGTCGTGCCGGGCATCCGCCCCACGGGCGTGCCCCTGCAGGATCACGCGCGCGCCGCCACGCCCCGCGTTGCGCTCGACGCCGGCGCCGACGTACTCGTCATCGGGCGCCCGGTGACCCAGGCCGACGACCCGCGCGCCGCCGCTGCCGCCATCGCCGCCGAGCTCGCGTGATCGCCTGACCTGCGGCTCCCGATCGAGGGATCCCGGTGCCAGCCAATACGGCGAGCTAAGGTCGCCGCATGCCTCTACCTCCGCAACTGACCCCTGAGCAGCGTCAGGCGGCCCTGGCCAAGGCTGGCGAAGCCCGCCGCAAGCGGGCCGAGCTGAAGCACAAGATCAAATTGGGCAACATTTCGCTCAAGGAGCTCTTTGCCCAGGCCGGCGATGACGTCGTGGCGAAGACGAAGGTGCTGGCCGTGCTCGAGTCCCTTCCGGGCGTGGGCAAGGTGAAGGCTCGCCGGACGATGGACGAGATCGGCATCGCCGAGTCCCGCACCATCAAGGGCCTTGGCACCCAGCAGCGCGAGGCGCTGCTGAAGGCTTTTCCCGGCTGAGCTGACCCCCCTCATCATCGTCCTGTCCGGTCCCGGCGGGGCCGGGAAGGGCACTGCCGTCAAGCGCCTGGTGGCGCGCGACCCACAGCTGTGGTTGAGCCGATCGTGGACGACTCGCGCCCGCCGGCCGGGTGAGGCCGAGGACGCGTACCACTGGGTCGATCGCGCCACGTTCGAGCGCAAGGTCGACGCGGGCGGGTTCCTCGAATGGGCGCCGTTCCTCGACTACCTCCAGGGCACGCCGCTCCCGGACCCGCCCCCCGACCGCGACGTCCTGCTGGAGATCGACGTGCAAGGTGCTCGGCAGGTCAAGGAGCGGTACCCCGCCGCGCTGCTGGTCTTCCTCGACGCGCCCTCGGAGGCCGCCCAGCGGGCACGCCTGGAGGAGCGGGGCGACAGCCCCGACCGCATCGAGCAACGGCTCGCGTTGGCCGCAACGGAACGCGATGCGGCCCGCGCCCTCGGAGCCGTCTTCGTCGTCAACGACGACCTCGACCGCGCCGTCGCCGAACTCGCTTCCGTCATCGAGGCAGCCCGCACACCGCGTAGAGCGCGTTCTGGCGAGCGTGACTAGTCGCCACGACTAGTCGATCTCGCCAGAACGAGGCTTGGTTATGCGAACGCGGTGAAGAAGCCGGCGAAGTCGCTCTTGGAGCGGGTGTGCTCGAGGACCTCGCTGTACATGCCGCTGTTGCCGTCGATCGTCCCGATGGTGTCCCCGTCGACCGAGGCGATGATGCAGTGGTGCTGGTTGTCGGTGAAATAGCCGACGTCGCCGACCTTGGGATGCGTGGTCTGATGAATGCCACCGACGCCGAGGATGCCGCTGCCCATCTGCCACGTCGCGGAGATGGCGCCCGCCTGGATCAGGCAGTACGTCGCGAAGATGCCGCACCACGACGGCAAGTGATGGGTGTCGGGCTCGTTGCCCGTGTAGTACTTCACGACGTCGTCGTGCCAGACGCCGGGCGCCGCCGTCTGGAAGATCTGGAGCAGCGTCTCCCAACCGGTGCGGACGTGCTTGCCGGTCTCGTCGGCCTCGGCGGGAGTCTTCGCCTGGATCGAGCCGACGTAGCCGCGAGCCCAGCTCACGATGTTGTCGCGGATCCCCTGGTTCGGGTCCGGCTCCGGTTCGGCGTAAGGGTCGTCGTCGCTCATGCCGGCATCTTTCGCCAAAAACGCTCCCGGGCCAGGGGGTGCCGGTTCACGCGTCCGTGCACGTCGCGTGGCCCGATCGGGCAACGTGAGTTCGTGACCGCCCGGTCGGCGCTGGTAGCCTGGTCCGTCCACCACCCGCCGTCCCCCTGAGGTGCATCGCCGCCTATGCCCGCCTGGCGCCACGACACGATGATGACCCCGCCGATCGAGGAGCTCCTCGAACGGGCCGGATCGAAGTTCTCGCTCGTCACTTTGGGTGCGAAGCGAGCCCGTCAGATCAACTCCTACTTCGGCCAGCTCGGCGAAGGACTCGGCGCGATCATCCCGCCTCAGGTCACCTCCGTGGCGCGCAAGCCCCTGTCGATCGCGTTCGAGGAGATCGCGGCGGCGAAGATCGAGGGCATCACGCCGCCCGAGGAGACCGAGGTCGTGGAAGAGGCCGAGCCGGCCGAGTAGGCCGCGCATCGGAACCATGTCGCGGCTCGCAGGGCGGCAGGTCGTCCTCGGGGTCACCGGAGGGATTGCGGCCTACAAGGCAGTCGAGGTGTGCCGCCGCCTCGTCGACGCCGGCGCGCATGTGGCGCCGGTGCTCACCGAGGGCGCCACACGGTTCGTCGGGGTCACCACGTTCTCGGCGTTGGCCTCCGAGCCGGCGCACACGTCGCTGTTCGACGACGCCGACCCCATCCCGCACACTCGCCTCGGGCAACGGGCTGACGTGGTCGTGGTCGCCCCCGCCACCGCTCGGCTCATCGGCAGCTACGCCGCCGGCATCTCCGACGATCTCCTCACCGCGACGCTGCTCGCGACCCGGGCGCCCGTGGTCGTGTGCCCCGCCATGCATACCGAGATGTGGGAGCACCCCGCGGTCCAGGACAACCTGCGCGTGCTCGCCGGCCGCGGCGTCCATCTCGTCCCCCCGGAGGAGGGACGGCTGGCGGGCGGCGACGTCGGCGCGGGCCGGCTGGCCGACCCGGCCACCATCGTGGCGGCCGTCGAGCGGGCGCTCACCGAACCCGACCTGGCCGGACTCCGAGTGCTGGTCACCGCGGGCGGGACCCGCGAGCCCATCGACCCGGTGCGGTTCATCGGCAACCGCTCGTCGGGCAAGCAGGGCCACGCGCTAGCCGACGAAGCCGCCGCGCGGGCAGCGAAGGTCACCCTCGTCACCACGACTGCTCGGCCGGCTGCGGCTGCGGTCGAGGTCGTCCGGGTCGACACCGCGGCGGAGATGGAACACGCGGTCCTGGCCCGAGCCGATGCCTACGACGTCGTCATCATGGCCGCGGCCGTCGCTGACTTTCGGCCTGTGCAAGTCGCGGACCGGAAACTGAAGAAGGGCGACGGTGTCCCGGAGGTCGTGCTCGAAGCGACCGTCGACATCCTCGCCGCGCTCGGGGCCTGCAAGCGCCCGGGCCAGACCATCGTCGGCTTTGCCGCCGAGACCCACGAGCTGCGCAGCAACGCGGCCGACAAGCTGGCCCGGAAGGGAGCCGACCTCATCGTGGCGAACGATGTATCGGCCGCCGGTGCCGGCTTCGAGCACGACACGAACGAAGTTGTGATCGTCTCGACCTCGGGCCTCGACCTGACCGTGGGGTTGAGCGACAAGCGGGCCGTCGCCCGCGCCGTACTCGACGCCGTCATCTCCTACAGGAGCAATCAGTGAGCAAGCACTACACCTTCACGTCCGAGTCGGTCACCGAGGGTCATCCCGACAAGATGGCCGACCAGATCTCCGACGCCGTACTCGATGCGATCCTCGAGCTCGACCCGCACGGGAGGGTGGCGTGCGAGACCCTCGTCACTACCGGGCTCGCCATCGTGGCCGGCGAGATCACCACCGAGGCGTACGTCGAGATCCCGCGCATCGTCCGCGACACGATCGTCGGTATCGGTTACGACCGCGAGTCGTACGGCTTCGACGGCAACACCTGTGGCGTGATGGTGTCGATCGACGAGCAGTCGCCCAACATCGCGCAGGGCGTCGACCTGGCGTACGAGACGCGTACGGGCACCTCCGGCGAGGACATCCTCAACGCGCAGGGCGCGGGCGACCAGGGGATGATGTTCGGGTTCGCGTGTGACGAGACCGACGACCTCATGCCCATGCCGATCTGGTTCGCGCACCGGCTCTCACACCGCTTGGCCGAGATCCGCAAGGCCGGGATCCTCCCGTACCTCCGTCCCGACGGCAAGACGCAGGTCACCATCGAGTACGAGGACGGGCGGCCGAAGGCGCTCAAGACCGTGCTCATCTCGACGCAGCACCAGCCCGGTCTCGACGCCGAGACGCTCATCAAGCCGGATCTCGTCGAGCACGTGATCCATCCGCTGCTGCCGCAGCAATTCGCGGGCGACAAGTTCGAGGTGCTGGTCAACCCCACCGGCAGCTTCGAGCTCGGCGGTCCCCATGCCGACTGCGGGCTCACCGGCCGCAAGATCATCGTCGACACGTACGGCGGGATGGCCCGCCACGGCGGCGGCGCGTTCTCGGGCAAGGACCCGTCGAAGGTCGACCGCTCGGGTGCGTACGCCGGCCGCTGGGTCGCCAAGAACCTCGTGGCCGCCGGCGCGGCCAAGCGCTGCGAGATCCAGGTCGCCTACGCCATCGGCGTGGCCCAGCCGGTGTCGATCATGGTCGAGACGTTCGGCACCGAGAACGCCGACCCGCTCAAGATCTCCGACGCCGTGCGCGAGGTGTTCGACCTGCGCCCCGCGGCGATCATCCGCGACCTCGACCTGCGCCGCCCGATCTTCAAGAAGACGGCGGCGTACGGCCACTTCGGCCGCCAGGAGAAAGAGTTCACCTGGGAGGCCACCACCAAGGTCGACGAGATCAAGAGCCATCTCGGCCTCTAGACACCCCCGCGAGCCGGCAAGGCTGGGGCACTTGAGGGTCTCACCGCCGCCGGACCGCCACATCCCCCCAGATCGCCACAGCCTCGCGCTGGTCGCTCGCGTCATCCCCGACGTCGCGGCGATCGACAAGACGTTCGACTACCTGATTCCGGACCGGTTCCGCGACGAGGTGCGAGTCGGCACCATCGTGCGCATCGAGTTGCACGGCCGGCGGGTGCGGGGCTGGGTCGTGGCAGTCGGCGTCGAGCCGCCGGAGGGGGTCATGCTCAAGCCGATCGCCAAGGTCACGGGTTGGGGCCCGCCTGCCGACATGGTCGACCTGGCGCACTGGGCGGCGTGGCGGTGGGCCGGCCGCGTGACGGCGCTCCTCGGCACCGCGTCGCCACCGGGCGCCGTGACCAACCTTCCCACCGCGGGACCGCGTCGGGCGGCACGGACCGCGGCGGCCGCCGGCGGTGTGGTCCGCGTCCCGCCCGCGACCGACGTGTTCCCGCACGTGTTGGCCGCCGCCGAGCAGGGCAACGCGCTGATTGTCACGCCGTCCATCGCCCAGGCCCGCGAGATCGCCAGCCGACTCCGGCGCGCCGGCGTGACGACCGCCTTCGTCCCCCACGAGTGGGCCCGGGCCGCGGCCGGCGCGACAGTGGTGGGCGCCCGGGCGGCGGCGTGGGCACCCGTCATCGACCTGGCCGCGGTCGTCGTCGTCGACGAGCACGACGAGGGCCTACAAGAGGAGCGCGCCCCCACGTGGCACGCCCGCGACGTGGCCATCGAACGGGCGCAGCGGCTCGGCGTGCCGTGCGTGCTCCTGTCGCCGTGCCCGACGCTCGAGGCCCGCGCCTGGGCGAGCGTCACGGCGCCGTCGACGGCCGAGGAGCGGGCCGGCTGGCCGATCGTCGACGTCGTCGACCGGCGCCAAGAGGACCCGGTCAAGGCCGGCCTCTACTCGGACCGTCTGGCGCGATGGCTCCGGGAGCCGGATCGCGGTCGAGTGCTGTGCGTTCTCAACCGGACGGGCCGGGCCCGCCTCCTGGCGTGCGTCGCGTGCGGCCACGTGGCGGACTGCGACCGCTGCGGCGCCGCCGTCGTGCAGCCCGACGTCGGCCGGTTCCGGTGCGTGCGGTGCGGTACCGAGCGGCCCGTGGTGTGCCGGCACTGCGGCGGGAGCCGCATGAAGAACCTGCGCACCGGTGTGAGCCGGGCCCGTGAAGAGCTCGAGGCGCTCGCCGCCGAGCCGGTCGCCGAGATCACCGGGGCGACCGTGAACAGGGGCCGGCCCGCGGCCCGCATCGTCGTCGGCACCGAAGCCGTGCTCCACCAGTTCGGGCCGGGCGACGGCGTCGGGGTCATCGCCGTCCTCGACCTCGACCAGGAACTCCTCGCGCCCCGCTACCGCGCCGCCGAACAGGCGCTCGGCCTCCTCGCCCGGGCGGGACGGATCCTGGGCGGCCGGCCGAGCGGCGGGCGTCTCCTCCTCCAGACTCGGCAACCCAAGCATCCGGTGGTCGAGGCCGCGTTGCACGCCGATCCCGAGCGGGTCGCGAAGGCCGAGCGCGCCACGCGCCAGACGCTTGGCTTTCCGCCGTTCGCCGCGCTCGCCGCGATCTCGGGCCCTGCCGCGCCCGCCTTCATCGAGGCGTTGGGATCACCGCTGGGGGTCGACGTGCTCGGGCCGGGCGACGGTCGCTGGCTCGTCCGGGCGCCCGACCACGCGACTCTGTGCGACGCACTGGCCGCCACCCCCCGCCCCCCGGGAAGGGTGCGGGTCGAGGTCGACCCGCTCCGCATCTAGGTTTCGGTCCAGAGCGGCGCCGGGCGGTGACGAAATCTCAGAACCAGGTGTTGCACCACGGGGGTTGGTTGGTGAGGAACAAGTCGTCGAATCGGCGCACCGCACCGGCGGTGTGCTCGTCGACCTGTCCCGCCCCGGCCGCGAGCCAGAGGCCGGTGCCGCCCAGCCACGCCGCGCCGAGCTCGCGGGCGGTGACGGTCACGTCCGGGTCGTCGTCGGTGGCCGTGCACGTGCCCATGCCGTCCTCGACGTCCAGCCGGTAGCGGCCCCCCTGCTCCGGCCGGAAGCCGTCGACGACCGCGATCACGAGGCGATCGTGACCACGGTACGAGCGCGCCGACAGCGCGGCCGGCACGTCGAGCAACCGCGCCCACAAGAAGTCGGTGACCTCGGTGACCACCGCACGCCGGGGATCGGTGAGCAGATCCGGTAGCGGCTCGGCGACCGGACGATCGGACGCGGTGACCGTCGCAATCCAGTCCAGCGTCAGGCAGTGGTACCAGAGCGCGGCGTAGGCCTCTGGGGTGGACGCGACGAGATCGTGGACCTCCAGCTTGTTCGCCGGGAGGCGCCCGTCCCAGTCGCCTTTGATCTCGTAGCTGAGCCAGCCATCGTCGCCACACAGGACGTGGAACCGTTTGTCGACCGACTCCTCGGCGGGGTCGCGGATCACGCCGCAGAAGAAGTCCCACCAGCGTTCGTTGCGGGCGATGGCGCCGGGCTGCTGGGCTCGGAACCGATCGAAGACGGCGGGCCCTTCCTTCCTCAGCCCGTCGTTGTCCACGAAACGGATCTGCGCCGAGGCTCCGGCGCGCGCCGCGAACCGGGCCCGGCCGGTGTCGAGGCGGACCGTGGCGTTGCGGCTCGCGCACCCGTAACCGAAGCGGCCGTAGATCGGGGCCTCGGCCGAGATGAGGATGGCGGCCGGTTCGCCCCGGGCCGCGATGTCGTCGAGCTGGGCGGCCATCATCCCGGTGAGCGCGCCTTGCCGGCGATGCGTCGGGACGACGGCGACGTTGGTGACGGCGCCGACCGGCACGGTCGCGCCGCCCGGTAGCGTCAGAGTCGTCGGGAACGAGCGGGCGGCCCCGATCATCTCGCCGCCCGCGAACGCGGCGTGCGTGCGGTCGATCTGGATGCCGCCCCGCCGGAGCTCGGCTTCGTCAGGCCGGGCATGGTTGTTGAACCCGAGGTTGATCGCGCGGGTGAACGCTTCGACTTCGTCGTCGGTGATGGTGCGGACGTCGATGCTCATGAGGTCATCCATTCTTGGCGTCTCGCTTCGTAGAGCGCGACGGCGGTGGCGGTGGCGACGTTCAGCGACCCGACCCGCCCGAGCTGGGGGATGAAGCCGACGTCGTCACACGCGCCGAGGGTCGCGGGGGACAGGCCGCGGTCCTCGTGCCCCACCGCCAGGCATACGGGCTCCCTCAGATCCACTTCGAAGAGTGGCCGCGCTCCGTCGGCGAGCTCGAGGCCGACGATGCGGTAGCCGTCCTCGCGCGCCTCCGCGAGCGCCGAGGCCGCGTCGGCAGTTTGCGTCCACGTCAGGAAGCGTTCGCTTCCGAGGGCCGTCTTGCGGGCGCCGGGATGGCCGGGTGCGGCCGTTGCGCCGACGAGCCACAAGTGCTCGACGCGGTAGGCCGCGGCCGCCCGCACGATCGAGCCGACGTTCACAGGGATCTGCACGTTGTCGAGCAAGAGAGCGACGCGGCCGGTGGTCCGCCGGCGCCACTCGCGGTGGAGGCGCTTCATGTTGGTGCCGTCGAGCTGCTTCACCGATGGGCCACGTCGAGGAGGCGGTAGCCCTGGCGCGAGCGCACCCGGGTGACGTGCCAGCCGTGATCCGTGAGCCACCGCGCCAGGGAGTCGCTGCCGAGGTGTTTGTGCACGACGAGATGCGCGGCGCCGGTCGGGGCCAGGCGCCCGAGCCAGCGGTCCAGCAACTGGTGGAGCACGTCCTTGCCGACGCGGATGGGCGGGTTCGACCAGATCCCGTCGAAGGCAGTGTCCGTGGGGACGGTGTCAGGCGTCGCGCACCGCACGTTGGTCAGTCCGTTCTCGGCCGCGTTCGCGGCGCAGAGCGACAGCGCCCGCGTGTTGACGTCGACGGCCCACACCGTGGCCTGTGGTGCGCGCCGAGCGAGCGTCAACGCGATGGCGCCGTAGCCGCACCCGAGGTCGAGGAGCGTCGCTCCGCGCGACGAGGGCGGCGCCGCCCCCTCGAGCAGCAGGAACTTCGTGCCGGGGTCGATGGCGTCCGCCGCGAAAACGCCCCGGTCGGTGGTGAGTCGCACGTTGACGTCCGGAAGCGCCAGGTCGAGCGTGCGCGGTCGCGACGGCACCGCCGGCTCGGGCTCGAAGTAATGCGGCGTCGACGTCACGGCCTCGACCCTATGCACCCGGACAGGGTTCCCGACCCCAACTACTTAGACTCATGGGTCGTATGGCCGCGCCCTACACGATCCGGCTCTTCGGCGATCCCGTTCTCAAACAGCGGGCGGCCGACGTCACCGATGTCGACGGCAACCTCGCGTTGCTCGCCGAGGACATGATCGTCACGATGCACGAGGCGCCCGGGCTCGGCTTGGCCGCCCCTCAAATCGGCGTGCAGAAGCGGCTGTTCGTGTACGACCTGCAGGACGGTGAGGGCGGCAAGGTCATCGTCAATCCCACGATCACCGAGACCCGCGACGAGTGGGAGTACGAGGAGGGTTGCCTCTCTGTGCCCGGACTGTCGTGGGCGATCGTGCGACCCAAGGAGGTCCATCTCACCGGCTATGACCTCGATGGCAACGAGGTGTCGATCGACGCCGACGAGGTCACCGCCCGGCTGTTCCAGCACGAGCTCGACCATCTCGACGGCGTGTTGCTGATCGAACGGCTCGACACCGCCCAGCGCAAGCAGGCGAAGAAGACGCTCCGCGAGATCCTGCTCAACGGAAGCTGGGACCGCTCGGCCCGCGGCGACCACCTGTTGTAGTGCGCCTGGCGTATCTGGGGACGCCGCAGGTCGCCGTGCCGCCGCTGCAGGCGCTCGTCGACCGCGGTCACGACGTCGCCCTCGTCGTGACGCGAGCGGACAAGCGCCGGGGACGAGGCGGTGCCCTCGTGCCCAGTCCGGTGAAGGCGGTGGCCCTCGAGTTGGGCCTGCCCGTCACCTCCGACATCGACGCGGTGCTCGCCCTCGCCGCGCCCGCGGCGTTGGGCGTCGTGGTCGCCTTCGGGCGCCTCATCAAGCCGCACGTTCTCGCGCAGGTGCCGATGGTGAACGTGCACTTCTCGCTGTTGCCGCGATGGCGGGGCGCGGCGCCCGTGGAGCGGGCGATCCTGGCCGGCGACGACCGCACCGGCGTGTGCCTCATGGAGGTCGAGGAGGGGCTCGACACGGGCGGCGTGTACCGCCGGGCGGAGGTCGCCATCGGTCCCGACGAGACTGCCGACGAGTTGCGAGCCCGGTTGGTGGACGCGGCCGTGCCACTCCTGCTCGACGCGCTCGAGGACGGTCTCGGGATGCCGGAGCCCCAGAAGGGCGAGGCCACTTACGCCGACAAGATCGACCCCGCCGAGCGCGAAATCGACTGGACCCGGCCCGCGGTCGGCGTCCACCGCCTGGTGCGCATTGGCGACGCGTGGACCACGTTTCGGGGGAAGCGCCTGAAGGTGTGGCGCACGGCGCTGGTCGCCACCGGCGCGGGCGTCACCGTCCCTGCCGGCGACGGTCCGATCGAGGTGCTCGAGGTGCAGCCCGAGGGCAAGCCCCGCATGGCCGCGCGGGCCTGGGCCAACGGCGCACACGTCACCGAAGTCGACCGGCTCCCCTCTTAGTGGAGTGGACGCCCGCGAGGTTGCACTCGACGTCCTGATGCGCGTCGACACCGAGGGCGCGTACGCCAACCGTCTGCTGCCCGCGGTGCTCGACCACAGCGGGCTCGACGCGCGGGACCGCGGGTTCGTGACCGAGTTGGTGTACGGGACGACCCGCATGCGGCGGGCGTGCGACTTCCTCGTCGACCGCTTCCTGCTGCGGGCGGTCGAACCCCGCGTACGGGCCGTGCTCCGGCTCGGCGCGTATCAACTGCACTGTCTGGGGACACCGCCGCATGCGGCCGTCAACGCCTCCGTCGCGGTGGCGCCGCCGCGCGCCCGGGGACTGGTGAACGCCGTGCTCCGCCGGGTCGCCGGCGCGCCTGTCGATTGGCCGGACGTGGCCACCCGGCTCAGCTACCCCGACTGGATCGTCGACCGGTTGATCTCCGATCTCGGCGAGGTCGACGCGCTCGCCGCGCTGGAGCAGATGAACCTCGCGCCAAGCGTGACCGAGCGAGAGGACGGCTACATCCAGGACGAGGCGTCGCAATGGGTGGCCGCGCTAGTGGACGCCGGCGCGGGCGAGTGGATCGCCGACGTGTGCGCCGCGCCGGGCGGCAAGGCGACCGCGATCGCCGCCGCCGGGGCGCGGGTCGTGGCCGGCGACGTGCGTCCGTCGCGGGCACGGGACGTGGCCCGCAACGCCGTCCGGCTCGGGTCGACGGGTCTCGCGGTGATCGCGGCCGACGGTCGGCGGCCGCCGTTGCGGGCCGGGTTGTTCGCGCGAGTGCTCGTCGACGCGCCCTGTTCCGGGCTCGGCGCGCTCCGTCGCCGTCCCGACGCTCGCTGGCGCATCACCGAGGCCGACGTCGGGCGCCTCGCCGGGCTGCAGCGTGACCTGCTTGAAGCCGCCGTCGGGCTGGTGGAGCCGGGAGGGGTGGTCGTGTACAGCGTGTGCACGCTGACGGAGGAGGAGTCGCTCGGCGTCGACGCGCATGTCGCGGACGCCCACCCATCGCTCACGCCCGTCCCCGCGCCCGGCCGGCCGTGGGAGCCATACGGACGGGGCGCGCGGCTTCTCCCTCAGGCGGCCGGCACCGACGGCATGTGCCTGTTCCGTTGGCGCCGCCCCCCAACCCGCGTTCTCGACGCTGACGGGGACGTATTCCGTCCCCCTGAGCGTCGAGAATGGCGGTGAGGCTGCCAAGCGGTGAGGCCCGCTAGCGTCCCGGCCGATGGCGAGACCGCAGGCCAAGGTGCTGACGGTGTCCGACGGCGTCGTCGCGGGAACCCGCGAGGACAAGTCGGGCGGGGCGCTGGCCGACGCGTTGAGCCGGGCGGGATTCGAGGTCGTCGGGCACGAAGTCACGGGCGATGGCGCCGAGTCGGTGGCCGCCGCGCTCCGATCCCTGTGCGCGGGGTTCGCCGGGCTCGTCGTCACGACGGGAGGTACCGGGTTCGGGCCCCGGGACCTCACTCCCGAGGGCACGCGCGCCGTCCTCGAACGGGAGGCACCCGGCCTGGCCGAAGCCATGCGCCTGGTCAACCCGCTTGGGCGTCTGTCCCGAGCGTCGGCCGGCACGATCGGGAGCGCGCTCGTTCTGAACACGCCGGGCTCGTCCTCCGGGGCCGTCGAGTGCCTCGAGGCCGTCATCGACGTCGTGCCGCACGCGTTGGACCTACTAGCCGGAGGACGCCCCCATTGAGCACGAGCACAGGTGGCAACGGCGGCGGTGTGCGGATTGCGTTCTCCGCCCCGCCGCAGGTCGTCGAGCAGGGTCCCGATCGCATCTCGATCGAGTGGATCGGCGTGAACCGGGGGAGCGCGACCGCGCCGGCCAAGACCATCACCGACGTCGTCACCGTCAACGACCGAGCCCTCAAGCTCACCCTCCACCAGGACCTGACCCCAGGTTCCTCGTACGCGAGCGCGTTCCCGATCGCCCGGCTGTTGGCGCGGGGGCCGAACCGCGTCAGCCTCGAGCTCGACGCCGACGGCACCCGGCTCGGGCCGACCGAGGAGCGCCAATGGGCGGCGACGGTCGACTACGGCGAAGACGGCACGATCTCGGTGTCGCCGTAGCGGCACGGCCAACTAGACTGCGCGGTCAAGTTTCCGCGCGCGGTCCCGGAGGTGACGTGGACGCAGACGAGGCTCGCATGCGGCGAGCCGTCGAGCTGGCGGCATCCGTCCGGAGCCGCACGTCACCGAACCCATGGGTGGGGTGCGTGATCGTCGCCGCGGACGGGGCCGTGTTCGAGGGCGCGACCGAGCCGCCGGGCGGCCCGCACGCCGAGGTCGTGGCGCTGCGACAGGCTGGGGCGGCCGCCCGCAGCGCGACGCTCTACACCACGCTCGAGCCGTGCTCGCACACGGGGCGGACGCCACCCTGCGTCGACGCCGTGATCGCCGCCGGCGTGGCCCGGGTGGTCGTGGCCGTCGAGGATCCCGACCCGCAGGTGCAGGGCGCCGGCGTTGAGCGGTTGCGAGCCGCGGGCATCGCCGTCGACGTCGGCGCGGGCGCGGCCGCCGTCCGTGCTCAGCTCGCGCCGTACTTCAAGCACCGGCAGACCGGCCGGCCGTGGGTCGTGCTGAAGCTGGCGGCTTCGGTCGACGGGCGCACCGCTGCGCCTGACGGCACGAGCCAGTGGATCACCGGCGCCGAGGCCAGGGCCGACGCCCATCGCCTCCGGGCCGAGAGCGACGCCGTGATCGTCGGGGCCGGCACCGTCCGGGCCGACGACCCCGCCCTCACCGTCCGGCTGGCCGAGGGGAAGGACCCGTTGCGCGTCGTGCTCGGCGAGGCGCCGCCCGACGCCACCGTGCACCCCGCGCTGGAGCTGTCCGGCGACCTCGGCGGCGTGCTCGACGAGCTGGGCCGGCGGGGAGTCGTACAGGCGATGGTCGAGGGGGGCGCCACCGTCGCTGGCGCGTTCCATCGCGCCGGTCTCGTCGACCGCTACGTCGTGTACCTGGCGCCCGCGCTGTTCGGCGGCGACGACGGGCGTCCGCTCTTCGCCGGACCCGGCGCAGCCACCATCGCCGACGTGTGGCGGGGCCGCATCGCCGCGGTCGAACGCCTCGGCGACGACGTGAAGCTCGAGCTCGAGGGGGTTGGTCACTAAGTGTTCACCGGGATCGTCGAGGAGCTCGGGTCGGTGGTGTCTCGCGACGGGGGTCGCATCCGCATCGCGGCCACCGCTGTCCTCGAGGACGCGAAGATCGGCGACTCCACGGCCGTGAACGGCTGCTGCGTCACCGTGGTCGACTTCGGCCCCGGGTGGTGGGAGGCGGATCTCACCGAAGAGACATTTGCTCGGACGAACCTCGGCGACCTCGTTCCCGGCGACCCCGTCAATCTCGAACGTCCGGTTCGGCTCTCCGACCGCCTCGGCGGCCACCTGGTGCAGGGCCACGTCGACGCGGTCGGCAGTGTGCACCAGGCCGCCCCCGACCTGTGCATCGGTGCTCCGCCGACGGTGATGCGCTACGTCGTGGAGAAGGGGTCGATCACGGTCGACGGGGTGAGCTTGACGGTGGTCGACGTGCTCGACGACGCGTTCACGGTCGCCGTCATCCCGCACACGGCGGCGATCACCACGCTCGGACGGAAGGGCCCCGGCGCGCGGGTCAACCTGGAGGTCGACATCATGGCCAAGTACGTCGAACGCCTACTCGAGTTCACGAAGGGATGACGATGCCGCTCGCCCGCATCGAAGACGCCGTCGCCGCCATCGGCCGCGGGGAGCTGGTCGTCGTCATCGACGACGAGGACCGCGAGAACGAGGGCGACCTCGTGATGGCGGCCGAGTTCGCGACCCCCGAGAACATCGCCTTCTTCCTGCACCACACGTCCGGGTACATCTGCGCGCCGATCACCACCGAGCGCGCCCGGGAGCTCGACCTGCCGCTGATGGTGAACCAGAACACCGAGAGCCAGCGCACTGCGTTCCTCGTGAGCGTCGACTACCGCCACGGCACCAGCACGGGCATCTCCGCGTTCGACCGCGCCGCGACGATCCGCGCCCTGTGCGATCCGGCGACCCGCCCCGCGGATCTGGCGCGGCCGGGTCACGTCCTGCCGCTCGAAGCCCGGGAGGGTGGTGTGCTCCAGCGGGCCGGGCACACCGAGGCCACCATTGACCTCTGCCGCATGGCCGGCCTCTATCCCGCTGGTGTGCTGTGCGAGATCGTCGACGAGAAGAAGATGGACATGGCCCGCGGCCCCGAGTTGGAGCGCTTCGCCGACGAGCACGGTTTGCTCCAGATCTCGATCGCCGATCTCGTCCGCCACCGGCGCCAAACCGAGAAGCTCGTGCGCCGCGTCGCCGACGCGGCGCGCATCCCGACCGAGTGGGGCGACTTCAACTGCTACGTCTACGAGTCGCTCCTCGACGGGAAGCAGCACGTCGCGTTCGTCAAGGGCGCGGTGCAGGGCGAGGAGAACGTCCTCGTCCGGGTGCACAGCGAATGCCTCACCGGCGACGTCTTCGGCTCGCTGCGCTGCGACTGCGGCCCGCAGTTGCACGAAGCCATGCGCCAGGTCGCGGAAGCGGGGCTCGGCGTCGTCGTGTACCTGCGGGGCCACGAGGGCCGCGGGATCGGCATCGCCCACAAGATCCGCGCCTACACCCTGCAGGAGAAGGGCCACGACACCGTGGACGCCAACCTTCACCTCGGGCTGCCGGCCGACAGCCGGGAGTACGGCATCGGTGCCCAGATCCTCGTCGACCTGGGCATCACCACGATGCGGATCCTGACCAACAACCCGGCGAAGCGAGGCGGCCTCGACGGCTACGGGCTCCACATCGTCGAACGGGTGCCCCTGGAGGCCGCTCCCAACCCGGAGAACATCCACTACCTCCGCACCAAGCGCGAGCGGATGGGTCACCTCCTCGAAGGCCTGGACGATGTCCTCTGAGCGCCGACCGCCCACGTTCTGGCGAGATTGGCTAGTCGTGACGACTAGTCACGGTCGCCAGAACGTCTAGGGCCATGGCGGGGGACTACCGGTCGCCCGATCGAGCGGAGCCGGTGCTCGACGGGCGCGGGCTGCGCGTCGCGGTGGCGTGCGGGCGGTTCAACGACGGGATCACGCGGCGGCTGCTCGACGGCGTGCGCCGGGGACTCGACGCCGCCGGCGTCAAACCCGACGACGTCGCCGAGGTGTGGGTTCCGGGCGCGTTCGAGCTGCCGCTCACGGCCAAGACGCTGGCGGCAGGCGGGCACGTCGACGCCGTGATCTGCCTCGGTGCGGTGATCCGCGGCGATACGTCGCATTACGACCTGGTGGCCGGCGAAGCGGCCCGCGGTATCCAGCAGGCTGCGTTGGACACCGGCGTCCCGGTCGTATTCGGCGTCCTCACCACCGAGAACGTGGAGCAAGCGCTGGCCCGGTCCGAGCCGGTCGGCGGCCACAACGTGGGCGAGGAGAGCGCAGCGACCGCGGTCGAGATGGCGCGCCTCGTCAGCGACATCCGCGCCGAGCGCTGACCACCCCGTGGTGTGGCTGGATCGCGACCGCCGACTCGCCGACTGCTAACGCCAGCGACAGAACGGTGAGAGCAGGGTCAGCTGACCTGCGCGGGGCGACCGTCACCGAAGATCGTCACGTGATGGGTGCGGGTCTCCTGCTCGCCCACCGCGGAACGCTCGTCGAACGTGACGGCCATGACGAGCTGCGCGATCGGGTCCTCCGGAGTGCCGGCGTTGTACGGGCCGTGGGCCTCGACGTTGACGTTCAGCACGTTGTCGGGAGCGAAGGTCCACCACGTCGGGTCCACGTCGATCACGTCCACCCACGCCTCGGGGATGTAGGCGCCCCGGCCCTGGTACGTGGCGCTGTGCATCCAGTACACACGGACGTGGCACCGGGTGGTGTCCTCGCTCGTGTAGTACCAGCTCTGCTCGTAGGAGAGGGGCACCTCTTCCGGGCCTCTGGCGCCCGCAATGCTTTGCCAGTCCTGCACATTCGGGACGGCATTCACCTTCTTCTGGGTGAGGTTGGCGAGCTTCTGGTTGCTCACGACCAGCCCCCACGCCCCTTCGCCGATGGTCTTGACGACATCCCACGCCAACTTCTCGTCCATGCCTCCACCTTCCGCAACGAGCCCGCGGGCGCGGGCTTCGGAAGCTAGGGAATCACGGCGAGGTGCGGATGAAAACGCCCTTGAATCCGCCATCTGGGACCACGATTCGTGCCCAGTTGGGTAACAGCGGGCGACTGGTCAGGGAGAAGCCGTTTCGTCCGGGCCCTTGGGACCAGTCATCATGGCGGCCATGCTGAAGCTGGTCCTGCCGAAGGGATCGCTCGAAGGGGCGACGCTGGAGCTGTTCGAAGCGGCGGACCTCACGGTCAGCCGCGGTTCGGCCGTCGACTACAAGGCGACCGTCGCCGATCCCCGCATCGACGAGGTCCGGATCCTCCGGCCGCAGGAGATCCCCCGCTATGTGGCTGAGGGTGTGTTCGACCTCGGGGTCACCGGCCGCGACTGGATCGAGGAGACCGCCAGCGAGGTCGTGTCTCTCGGCGAGCTGCGGTACTCGAAGGCGACGGCCAACCCGTTCCGCATCGTGCTCGCCGTGCCGCACGATCTCGCCGTCGAGCGAGTGGAGGACCTGCCCCAAGGGCTGCGGGTGTCCACCGAATACCCCGAGCTGACCCGCCGGTATTTCGAGAAGAAGGGGATCGACGCCGACATCCGTCTCTCCTACGGCGCCACCGAGGCGAAGGTCCCGGACATCGTCGACTGCATCGTCGATGGCACCGAGACGGGCCGGGCCCTTCGTGCCGCCGGCTTGAGGATCATCGACACGATCCTCGTGTCCTTCACCGAGCTGATCGCCAACCCCGCGAGCTTCGAGGTCCCCGCCAAGCGCCACGCCATGACCCAGCTCAACACGCTCCTCCAAGGGGCACTCGAGGCCCGCGGCAAGGTGCTGGTGAAGCTGAACGTCGGCGAGTCCGACCTCGACGCCGTGATCGACCTGCTGCCGTCGATGAAGGCGCCGACCGTTGCGAAGCTGTTCGGCGACGGCGGCTACGCGGTGGAGACCGTGGTTCCCAAGTCCGAGATCAACACGCTCATCCCGGCCCTGAAGGACCACGGCGCCAGCGACATCATCGAGCTGCCGATCTCCAAGATCGTCCACTGATGGCCTTCGCCGCCGCACCGGAGGTTCGTCGGGGAGCTGGCGCCCGCCTGGCGGCGGGCTCGAAACCCATCCCCCCCCACCTCGCCGCTCGAGTCGAAGATGCGAACTGATGACCGCGACCGGCGTTGTTGTCGCGTTCGACGAGGCGAAGGGCTACGGCACGGTTCGCGCCGACGGCGACGGCGCGGAGCACTTCTTCCACTGCACGGCCATCGCCGACGGCACGCGCACGATCGCGCTCGGCGCGGCGGTCAGCTTCGAGGTCGCCGCCGGCCGCTTGGGTCGTTGGGAAGCAACGAACCTCGTCGTTCTGGCGAGCGAGGGCCGGCCCAGGGCCGGTTAGTTCTCGCCAGAAGGGGGCTGGGTGTCGGCCGGCTTGCCTTCGACCGCGCCGCGGACCTGGAGATACGCGAGCCGGATCTGGCCGAGCGCGTCCTTGAGCGTCGGCTCGTGCTCGCCGAGCCGGCCGGGCATGCCCTCCACCACCGCGCCCATGGCGTCGATGGCGACCTGGGCCTCGGGCAGGTTCGGCGGCTGCTGGGAGAGATGGATCGCGGCTAGCTCGTAGAAGCCCATCACGTGGTTGGCGACCACCATCGCGGCCGGGACGCCGGCCAGCTGCCGGCGCACCTCCACCATCTCCTCGGCCAGCTGCCGGGCCTGCTCCTGGTCCTCGGGGCTGAGGTCCTCGAGCGGCGGCACGGCGGGGCCAGCGCCGGGGCCGGGGCCAGGGCGGTCCTGGGGGACCTCGTGCTCGCCGCCGGGCGTCCAGAGGCTCATCGCGACGGCCAGGGCGTCGTCACCAGGGTCATGGCTGGTACCCTACGCCGACAACCAAACAGGGAAAGCGGGGCTCTGCCCCCACCCGGCCACTCGCGTGCGCCGGGTCGAGTTCGCACTCGGGCCGTCCACGTCAGCGTGGGGGGCGCCGTCCGGCGGGCGTCGGCTTTCCGGCGTCCGCCTCGTTCGTTTTGGGCGCCGCCCGCAGAGAAGGAGAACAACCACGAGCGTTGAGGGAGGACCGAACGCATCCATGAGGAGTGACTCGCAATAGCAACGCCGACGGTCAGCAGCGAGCCCCGGATCAACGACAGGATCCGAGCTCGAGAAGTCCGCCTCGTCGGTGCCGATGGTTCGCAGATCGGCATCAAGCCTCTCCCGGAGGCGCTGGCCATCGCTCGTGACCTCGACCTCGATCTGGTCGAAGTCGCAGCCCAGGCCGACCCGCCCGTCTGTCGGATCATGGACTACGGCAAGTACAAGTACGAAGCCGCGCAGCAAGCCAAGGAATCCCGCCGCAAGAGCACGAACGTCTCGATCAAGGAGATGAAGTACCGGCCGAAGATCGGCGCCGGCGACTTCACCACCAAGACTCGCAAGGTCGAGAAGTTCCTGAGTGAGGGCCACAAGGTCAAGATCACGATCATGTTCAGGGGCCGGGAGATGCAGCACCCGGAGCTGGGCAAGCGGATCCTCGATCGGGTGGCCGAGGCGGTAGCGCACGTCGCACGAGTCGAAGTGGTGCCCAAGCTCGATGGTCGCAACATGATCATGGTGCTGGCGCCCGACCGGAAGGCTCGGGCGGCGTGGGAGGCCTCCCAGAAAAAGGAGGGGGAGGACGCCGACGTGGGTGCGGCCACCAGCGGCGTGGCCACCAACGGCTCAGGCCCCCGCCCGGAGGTCGCCCTGGCCGAGGCCGAGGCCGAGGAGCTCGAAAAGCCAGCCTGAACTACAAGGAACGGACAGGACAGCGATGCCGAAGATGAAGACCCACAGAGGGGCGGCCAAGCGGTTCCGGGTGACCGGATCCGGCAAGATCATGCGCGAGCGCGCGTTCCGGCGAAAGCACATGGAGCGCAAGCCCACCAAGGTGACCCGCCGTCTCGCCCAAGACGTCGAGCTCACCGGCGGCGACCGCGATCACGTGCGTCGCCTCCTCGGCCTCTAGGAACCCTCGAGGCCTCCCCTTCTCCGTCCTCGCTGTCCACTCGAAAGGAGTTCCCCCGATGGCCCGGGTCAAGCGCGCCGTCCATAGCAAGAAGCACCGCCGCACCACGCTCGAGCGAGCGAAGGGGTACTACGGCAACAAGAGCCGTTCGTACCGCTCCGCCAACGAGCAGGTCATGCACTCGCTGCAGTACGCGTTCCGCGACCGGCGGGCCCGTAAAGGCGACTTCCGCAAGCTGTGGATCCAGCGCATCAACGCCGCCTGCCGACAGAACGGCACGACGTACAGCCGCTTCATCAGTGGCTTGCGGTTGGCTGAGGTCGAGGTCGACCGCAAGGTTCTCGCCGATCTCGCCGTCACCGACCCGGGCGCGTTCACCGCGCTCGTGAAGCTGGCCACCCAAGCCGAGCCCCAGCCTTCGTCCTGAGCGACCGGCCCGTCCTGTCGGCCCGGAACCCTCGGGTCGCCGAGCTACGTCGTCTGGCTCGTCAGCGGTCCGCGCGCGCCGAGGGACGACGATTCGTCATCGAAGGCGAGGGCTTGGTGGCGGATGCCCTGGCGTCTGGGCTCGCCGTCGAGGCCGTGTTCGTCGACGGGCGCGCCGACGCTGGGCTCCTCGCCGCGGCCGCGGCGCGTGGCGTTCCGGTGCACCTGCTCGACGAGGACGTGCTGGCGCGGGTGACCACCACGGTGGCGCCGTCGCCCGCCCTCGCGGTTGCCGCATGGTGCGACGTGGCCCTCGACTCCGTCATCGGCTCCGACTTCCTTGTCATGCTCGTGGACGTGAACGACCCGGGCAACGCCGGCACGCTCGTCCGCAGCGCAGAAGCCGCGGGGGCCGGGGCGATACTCTTTGGGGGCCGTACGGTCGACCCGTTCAACCCGAAATGCGTACGGGCGTCGGCCGGATCGATGTTCCATGTGCCGGTGGTGAGTGGAGGGGAACCAGTGGGGCTCTTGGAGCGCATCGAAGCGCAGGGGTGTCGCCGCGTCGGCGCCGTGGCCCGAGGCGGGCGCAGCTACGACGAGGTCGACCTCACCGGCCCGGTCGCCCTGGTTCTCGGCAACGAGGCGCACGGTCTGCCCTCGGCCGTCGTCGACCACATCGACGAGCGAGTTGTGATCCCCATGTCCGGACGGGTGGAATCGCTGAACGTGGCGATGGCCGGCAGCGTCCTGTGCTTCGAGGTCGCACGCCAGCGCCGCGGTTCGGTCCACGGAGGCACGGAGGCGCCGCGATCGATGTGAACCTCCTGCCGGACGCCGTGGTGCGTCTCGACAGCGATCGCCGCATCTGCGAAGTGAACGCCGCGGCCGTCGCGCTGCTCGGGCGTGCCGCGAGTGAGTTGATCGGGGCGAAGTGCTCGGACGCCGTCCGCCCTCGCTCGCTCGACGGCAGCCCGCTCCTCACCGAGGGATGGCACGGATCATCGGCTATCCCCGGCGTGACCCGGCTTCCGGAGCACGAGATCACCGTGGCGACCGCGGCCGGCGATGTGCGGGTCCGGGTCACGGGGCGCTACGAGCGCGACGCGAGTCGTCGCCTTGCGGGCGCGACCCTCGTGCTGCGCCGCTCCTCACGCCCGGGAAGCGGCCCGACGGGCGCCGAGGTCGTGTCCACCGTCAGCCACGAGCTGCGCTCACCCCTGACGTCGGTCAAGGGGTACACCTCGCTGTTGCTGAGCCGCTGGGAACGGATCGGCGACGAGCAGAAGAAGCTGATGCTCGAACAGGTCCATGCCGACGCCGATCGAGTCACAAGGCTCATCGGTGAGCTACTGGACATCAGTCGCCTCGAGACCGGCCGCCTCGTCCTGCGCCGCCAGATGGTCGACCTGCGCCGCCTCGTCGACTCGGTGCTCGCGAACGTGTCGTTGGCGTGCCCCGACCTGGAGTGCTCGGTGAGCTTCGCAGAGGAGTTCCCGACGGTGTACGCCGACCCCGACAAGCTCGAGCAGGTGCTCACCAACCTCGTGGAGAACGCCGCGAAGTACGCGAGCCCGACGGGCATGAAGGTGTACGGCAACCTCGAGGGCACGGCCATCACCGTGGCGGTCAGCGACCGCGGGGACGGCATCCCGTCGGCGGACCTGCCCCGCGTCTTCCGAAAGTTCTTCCGGCGCGACCACGGCAAGCCATCGGGTACTGGGCTCGGACTGTGGATCAGCCGGGGCCTGGTCGAGGCCCACGGGGGCCGGCTCACGGCCGCGTCCACCATCGGCGAGGGGAGCACGTTCGCGTTCACCCTGCCGCTCGTCAGCATCGAGAGTCTCCTCGAGGACGCCAACTGATTGGACGGCACGCGTCGTCGCAGGCCAGGGTGACGACTTACATGCTCGACGACATCGCCCGCATCACGAAAGAGGCCGTCGCCCGGGTCGAGGCCGCGGCGACCCTCGACGAGCTCGGCACGGCCGGGAGCGCCGCGCTCGGCAAGCGATCCGAGCTCGCCGATCTCCGCGGGAGGCTGGGTGGTCTCGACGCCGACGAGCGTCGGCAGGCGGGCCAGGCGATCAACGACGCGCGCCGGGCCATCGAGGCCGCGATCGACGCCCGGCGCGGCGAGCTCGAAGCCCGTGAGCGAGCGGCTCGGCTCGAGGCGGAGCGACTCGATCTCACCGAGGTCAAGGTCGAACGGCGGCTCGGCCATCTGCACCTCGTCAGCCAAGCGATCACTCATCTCGAGGACGTCTTCGTGGGCATGGGCTTCACGGTCGCCGAGGGCCCCGAGGTCGACGACGACTGGCACAACTTCGGTGCGCTGAACTTTCCTCCCGGCCACCCGGCCCGCGACATGTACGACACGCTGTACGTCGACTACGGGGAGCCGGGAGGCACGCTGCTCCGGACGCACACCTCGCCCGTCCAGGTCCGCCTCATGGAGGCACAACCGCCGCCGATCTACGCGGTCATGCCCGGCCGGGTGTTCCGGCAGGACACCGCCGACGCCACGCACATGCCGGTCTTCCACCAGATCGAGGGTCTGGTGATCGACCGCGGCATCACCTTCGCCGATCTGGCCGGCACCATCGACGCGTTCACCAAGGCGTATTTCGGCGGTGCGTTCAGCAGCCGCTTGCGGCCGTCGTACTTCCCGTTCACCGAGCCGTCGGCGGAGTTCGACATCCAGCGTCCCGACGGCTCGTGGCTCGAGCTCGGCGGCTGCGGCATGGTCCACCCCAACGTGCTGCGTAACTGCGGCATCGATCCCGAGCAATGGCAGGGCTTCGCGTTCGGTTTCGGGATCGACCGCCTGGCCGCCAGTCGCCACGGCGTCGGCGACCTGCGCGACCTGTTCGACAACGACATCCGCTTCCTGTCGCAGTTTTGACCGCCTCGGGACCGGAGGTTCCGAGGCGAGCCATGTTGCGCCCGCCTGCTGCGGGCACGAAAACTGTCCGCCGATCGACCGGCAGAGCCGGATCGATCGGCAACCGAGGGGGACCGGCGGAGCCGCCCCCCTCGGGCTCCTCCCACAACCCACACAGGTCGTCCGATGAAGGTCTTGCTGTCTTGGTTGCGCGAGTTCGCGCCGCTCGACGCCGACCCCGTCGCGCTCGGGGACGCCATGGCCGCGCTCGGCACGCCGGTCGAGTCCATGGAGCGCATCGGCGAGGCACTGGCCGGCGTGATCGTCGCCCAGGTCGTCGCGCTGCGGCCCCACCCTGACGCCGATCGGGTGCAGCTGGTCGACGTCGACACTGGCTCGGGCGACCTGCTCCAAATCGTCTGCGGCGCCTTCAACATGCACGTCGGTGACCACGTGCCGTTGGCCACGGTCGGCACCGTCATGCCCAACGGCATGGACGTCGCCCGCCGGAACATGAGAGGCGAGTGGTCGAATGGGATGCTGTGTTCGGCGGCGGAGCTGAGGTTGGGCGGCGACGCCGGCGGCATCCTGATCCTCGCCGAGGACACTGTCCTCGGCACGTCGCTGCGGGAGGCCCTCGGCTTCGCCGACGACATCCTCTACGACCTCGAAGTCAACCCGAACCGTCCTGACGCCATGTCGGTGGCCGGCATCGCCCGCGACCTCGCCGCGCACTTCGGTGTCCTGTTCGCGCGACCCATCCCTTCGGTGACCGAGGACGCCGGCGCCGCTGCTACCGATCTGGCCAAGGTGGAGATCCTCGATCCCGATCTGTGCGGCCGTTTCGTCGCCCGCGTGATCCAAGGAGTGACCGTCGGCCCCTCGCCCCGATGGCTGGCGAACCGGCTCACCCTCCTCGGCATGCGCCCGATCAACAATGTCGTGGATGTCTCGAACTACGTGATGTTGGAGCACGGCCAGCCCAACCATCCGTATGACCTCAACCGGCTCGCCGGCCCGGGCATCCGTGTGCGGCGGGCCCGCCGGGGCGAGACCTTGGTGACGCTCGACGACGTCGAGCGCTCGTTCACCACTGACGACCTCCTCATCTGCGATGGCGACGACAAGGCCATCGGCGTGGCCGGCGTGATGGGCGGCGCGTCCACGGAGATCGCCGCGGACACCACCGACGTCCTCCTCGAGATGGCGTGGTTCCAACCCATGGCCGTGGCCAAGACGGCGCGCCGCATCGGCGTCCGGAGCGAGGCGTCGGCCCGGTTCGAGAAGGGCTGTGACCCGGAGGTCATCGACCTGGCCGCCGCCCGTTTCATCGAACTGCTGGGCGAGATGTCGCCTGGAGCGGCGGCGGCCGCGGGGACCATCGACGAGCGCGGCGTCCTCCCGGAGCGTGTACCGGTGCGTCTCCGCACGGCCCGGGTGAACTCGATCCTGGGAACGGCGCTGATCCCCGAGGAGGTCGCGGGCTACCTCACGCCGATCGGCTTCGGCGTCGTCGGGGTCGGCGGCGGCGACCACGATGTGCTGATCCCGAGCTTCCGTCCCGACTGCGAGGTCGAGATCGACCTCGTCGAGGAAGTCGCCCGCCACCACGGCTACGCGCGCATCGGTCGCACGACGCCCCCGTTCGCACGGGCCGGCGGGCTCACCGTCCGCCAACACGAGCGGCGGGCGCTGCGGCACGTGCTCGCGGCGTCCGGCTACGCGGAGGCGATGCCGCTGCCGTTTCTCGCCCCCGGCGACCTCGAGCGGTCGGGACTGCCCGGCGGCGCCATCACGATCACCAACCCCTTGGTCGCCGAGGAGTCGGTCCTGCGCACCTCGCTGCTGCCGGGGATGCTGCGAGCGATCGCGTACAACGAGTCGCACCGCAACGAGGGCGTCGCGCTCTTCGAGATCGGACACGTCTTCCGGGTTCCGCCGTCGGCCGCGCCGTTGCCCGACGAACGCGAGCACGTCGCCGTCGCCGTCGCGGGCCGCGACGCCGCTGCCGCGGTCGAGGCGTGGGCCGTGATCGAGGAGGCGCTCGCGGTGCCGGACGCCCGGCTCGAAGCGGATGTCATCGCGGGCATGCATCCCACGCGCACGGCCCGCATCGTCGTCGGCCGCGACACGGTTGGCGCGGTCGGTGAGGTCGATCCGTCGGTGCTCGACGCGCACGAGATCACAGAGCGAGTGGCGTGGCTCGAGCTGAACCTCGACCTTCTGCTGTCGCTGCCGCACGGCGAGCGGCCGTACCGACTCGTGAGCAGGTACCCGTCGAGCGACATCGACCTGGCCTTCGAGGTCTCCGACGACGTCGCCGCCGGGGACGTGGAACGGACCCTGCGCGATGCGGCCGGCCCCTTGCTGGCCCACATCGAACTGTTCGACGTCTTTCGCGGTGCACAGGTCGGTGAAGGGCGGCGCAGCCTCGCGTTCGCGCTCCGGCTCCAGGCCGCGGACCGCACACTCACTGACGCCGACGTCGCCGCGGTGCGGCTCAACTGCATCACGGCCGTCGAGAGCACCTTGCCGGCACGCTTGCGCGGTTAGTTTCAGGAGGTGCCTGCTCGCTGCGCTCGCGCTGGTCAGGCCAGCCACGTCGCGGGGCTGTCGGCACTGTCATGTTGGGTCGGCTGCAACCGCGTTGGTCCGCCGGCGGGACCTTCGGCACTCTGGGGTTCCCGCTGAGCCGCAACATCTTGTCCCGGAGCCGGGAATCGAACCCCTTGCCCGAGGGGACGTTGGCGGTGGGCGTCGGCCTGCTCGTCGTGGGCGTCTCCGCGTGGGGTTTCCTGGTCGTGTCCGCCCGCGCGCTCGGCAAAGCGGAGTACGCACCGCTGTCGGTGCTGTGGTCGTTGGTGTTCCTCGCGGGGCCCGGCTTCTTCCTCCCGCTCGAGCAGGAGGTGAGCCGGGCTCTCGCAGGACGGCGGGCGCGGGGTCTCGGATCCGGCCCGTTGCTGCGACGGGCCGCCCTCCTGGGCGGCGGCCTCGCGGCGATGCTGGTCGTGATCGCCGTCATCGCCAGTCCCGCCCTCATCGACCATCTCTTCCGCGGCCGGGTCGTCCTCTTCGTCGCCTTCCTCGCCGGGCTGCTCGGGTATTACGCCGAACACCTCGCCCGGGGCGCGTTCTCCGGCCTCGGAAGGTTCAAGGCGTACTCGACGCTCATCACCGTCGAGGGAACCTCCCGGCTCCTCGCGGCAGTCGTGCTCGCCCTCATCGGGATCGAGAAGGCGGGACCGTTCGGCCTCGCGCTGGGCCTCGCCCCGTGGCTTGGCGTCGCGGTCGCGCTGCGCGGCCAACGGGACCTCGTGCAGCCAGGACCCGAGGCCACCTACAGCGAGCTCTCGTCGGCGCTCGGCGCGCTGCTCGTCGGATCGGTCTTCGCGCAGGCGCTGCTGTTCATCGGCGTGATCGCGGTCGATCTGCTGGCCACTGACGCCCAGCAGGACGAAGCGAGCCGGTTCCTGACCGGGCTCATCATCGCTCGCATCCCGCTGTTCCTGTTCCAGGCCGTGCAAGCGGCCCTCCTGCCGCGGCTGTCGGCGCTGGCCGAGGCCGGGCGGTTCGACGACTTCCGGGCCGGGTTCCGGCGCTTGTTGGTGGTCGTGGTTGGCATCGGCGTGATCGGCACCGCCGGGTCGCTGGCGATCGGCCCGTGGGTCGTGCGCTTGTTGTTCGGTGCGGAGTTCGATCTGGGCAACCGCACGATGGGCATCCTCGCCGCCAGCAGCGCGCTCTTCATGTTGGCCATCGCGATGGCTCAGGCGGTGATCGCGCTCGGCGGGCACGCCCGCATGGCGGCGAGCTGGGCGGTCGGCGTGGCGACGTTCGTTGTCGTCACCGCGCTGGGCCATGACCTGTTCCTACGGGTCGAGCTCGGCCTGCTGGCGGGGTGTGGCACCGCCGCCGTGTGCATGGCCCTCGTGCTCATGCGGCGGATCCGGAGCGGCGCGGCCGTCGCGGTCGACGACCTGATCGAGGCCATTCACGACCTGCCCGGCGACGTGTGATGCGCAGTGCGGGTCGGGCGCTCGCGTACGGGCTTCTCGGATGGTGCATCGAGATCGTGTTCACCGCGCTGCAGGATCAAGTGCGGGGCAAGGGTGACCGCCGGCTCGAAGGGCGCAGCTATCTCTGGATGCCGCCGGTCTACGCGGCCGGTGGGCTGGCGTGCGAGGCGGTGGCGGCCGCGGCGCGGCGGCGGCCGTGGTGGCAGCGGGCGGTCGCGCACGCCGTCGCCTGCTTCGCGGTCGAATACGGCTCGGGCGCCGCGATCCGGCGGGCCGTGGGGGAGGCCCCATGGGACTACTCCGCTTACAAGCTCAACGTGAACGGCCTCATCCGCCTCGACTACCTCCCCGCGTGGGCGGCGTGCGGCCTCGCCGTCGAGCGCATCGCCCCGCTCCTCAAGCGGGTACGGATCGAGTAACCCGCCGACCGCCGTTCTGTCGGCAGTTACTGCATCCATGAGTCGATAAGTGCCGACAGAACGGCGGGGTGATGCATAGTCATGCAGAAATGTGTATTCTCATCGGATGCAGTCCGTCGGGATCGTAGGCGCATCGGGGTTCACGGGAGCGGAGTTGTTGCGACTGTGCGCCGGGCATCCGGACCTCGACGTCGTCGTGGCCACTGGTGACACGCACGCGGGCACCGCCGTCGGCGACCTGTACCCGAATCTGAGCGCGGCGTACCGCGGATTGCGTTTCACCACCTACGACCAGACTGCTGTCGACGGCCTCGACGTCGTCTTCTGCGCCCTGCCCCACGGCCAGTCACAGGCGCTGATGCCGGACCTTCGCAGCCGGGTGAAGCACGTCGTCGACTTAGCGGCCGACTTCCGTCTACGGGACCCGGGCTTGTACACCGAGTGGTACGGCGAGGAGCACACCGCCCCCGAGCTGCTGGCCGAGTTCGCGTACGGCCTGCCGGAGCTGTTCCGAGGGTCCATCGCAGGCGCCGCGCACGTCGCCGCCCCCGGGTGCTACCCGACTGCGGCCGCCCTCGCGCTCGCGCCGCTCGTACGCGCTGGCCTCGTCAACTCCGACGCCATCGTCGTCGACGCGGCCAGCGGTGTCTCCGGCGCGGGCCGCGGCAAGTTCCCCTTCTGCGGCACCGACGAGGACTTCACCGCCTACGGCCTCCTCGACCATCGCCACACCCCCGAGATCGAGCAGGCCCTCGGCGGCGCCACCGTGTTGTTCACGCCGCATCTCGCCCCCATGAACCGCGGCATCCTCGCCACTTGCTACGCCCGACCGACGACGGACCTCACCACGGCCGACGTGCTCGCGTGTCTTCGAGACGCATATGCCGGCGAGACGTTCGTCGTCGTCGACGAGCGCTCACCCTCGACGAAGGCGACGTTGGGGTCGAACACCGCGCACCTCACCGCCCGCTCCGATCCCCGCACCGGCTGGGTCGTCGCCCTCGCCGCGATCGACAACCTCGTGAAGGGCGCGTCCGGACAGGCGGTCCAGTGCGCCAACCTTCTCCTCGGTCTCCCCGAGCCTTCCGGCCTCTCGACCATCGGCATCTACCCGTGAGCGTCACCGCGCCGGAGGGTTTCGTCGCGGCCGGGATCCACTGCGGGATCAAAGGGTCGGGCGCCCTCGATCTCGCGCTCGTGGCGACGGCCGACGGCGCCGCCGTACCGGCCGCGGGCGTGTTCACCCAGAACCTGGCGTGTGCCGGACCGGTGCGGGTGTCGCGTCACCATCTGGAGACCACCGGCGGGCACGCCGCGGCCGTCATCCTCAACAGCGGCAACGCCAATTGCGCGACCGGCGACGACGACGCCGTGGCCCGCGTCATGTGCGAGCTGACCGCCAAGGAGCTGGGCTGCGGCGAAGAGCACGTGCTGGTGTGCTCGACCGGTCTCATCGGCATCCCGCTGTCCCTCGACCCGCTGCGGACCGGCATCCCGGCGGCCGCCGCGGCCCGCGCCGGCACCGGCGGCCCGGCCGCGGCCCGAGCGATCATGACCACCGACACCGTCCCGAAGGAGGTGGTGGTCGACGGCGCGGGCTTCGTCGTCGGGGGCATGGCAAAGGGCGCGGCGATGCTCGCCCCCAACATGGCGACCATGCTCGCGGTGCTCACCACCGACGCCGCGGTCGAACCCGCCGACCTCCACGACGTCCTGGCGAGGGCGGTCGAAGGTTCGTTCAACCGCGTCGTGGTCGACGGCTGCACGAGTACCAACGACACTGTTCTCCTGCTGGCGTCCGGAGCGTCGGGCCGGCCCGACCCGGTCGCGTTCGCATTCGCAGTCGGGGGCGCCTGCCACGAGCTGGCGATGCAGATGGCGCGCGACGCCGAGGGCCACACGAAGGTGGTGACCGTCGCCGTGGAGGGCGCCGCCACGGCCGAGGACGCCGAGCGCGCGGCCCGCAAGCTGGCTGGCAGCCTCCTGGTCAAGTCGAGCTTCTACGGCTCAGACCCGTACTGGGGACGCGTCCTGTCCGAGCTCGGCGTCGCCGGTGTGGCCGTCGACGTCGACGCGGTCACGATCGCCTACGACGGCGTCGTCGTCTCGAAAGGGCGCGCGCCCACCGGCGCCGACGCCACCGGCGTCGCGGCCGAGGCGGAGTTCACCCTCACGTGCCGCCTCGGCGCGGGGGACGCCAGCTACCACGTGTACACGAACGACCTCAGCCACGCGTACATCGACGAGAACATGGGCACGTCGTGACGGCCGACCCGACGACGGTCACCGAGGTCCTCCTCCAAGCGCTGCCATACATCCGCCGCTTCCGCGACGCCGTCGTCGTCGTGAAGTACGGCGGCCACGCCATGACCGATCCGGAGCTCGCGCGCCACTTCGCCGACGACGTCGTCCTCATGCGGGCGGTCGGCTTGCGGCCGGTCGTCGTCCACGGCGGCGGCCCGCAGATCAGCGACCTGATGCGGCGCCTCGGCATGGAACCGGTGTTCCGGGACGGCCTCCGGGTCACCGACGCCGGGAGCCTCGACGTGGCGCGGATGGTGCTCGTCGGCAAGATCAACCGCGACATCGTGTCGGCCATCAACGTGCACGGTCCCCTGGCAGTGGGGCTCTCGGGCGAGGACGCCGGCCTCATCCTGGCCAGCGCCCGCCACCCCGACCTCGGCTTCGTGGGCGATGTCGAAGCCGTCAACCCGCACATCCTCGTGCGCCTGCTCGCCGAGGACCTGATCCCTGTGGTGTCCACCATCGGGGCCGACCTCGCCGGCCAGGCCTACAACATCAACGCGGACACGGTCGCCGGCGCGATCGCCGAGGCGCTCGGCGCCGAGAAGGTCGTGTACCTCACCGACGTCGAGGGGCTGCTCCGTGACGTGAGCGACGCCGGCACGCTCCTCAGCCGCACGACCTCACACGAGCTGAAGCGCCTCGTCGACGACGGCGTCCTGACCGGCGGGATGATCCCGAAGATCGCAGCGTGCATCCACGCGGTCGAGCACGGCGTCGGTTCGGCGCACATCCTCGACGGCCGAACCCCCCACGTCCTGCTGCTCGAGGTGTTCACCGACGCCGGTATCGGGACCATGATCACGGAGGGGGCCTGATGTCGCACCTGATGGCGACGTACCCGGACCAGCCGGTGACCTTCGTGCGGGGCGAGGGCACGGTCCTGTGGGACGCCGACGGCCACCGCTATCTCGACTTCCTGTCGGGGCTGGCCGTGACGAGCCTCGGCCACAGCCATCCAGCGGTCGCCGACGCCATCGACCGCCAGGCCCGCACCCTGCTGCACGTGTCCAACCTGTTCGGGACGACGCCGGGCGAGGAGGTCGCGGCGACCCTCGACCGTCTTCTCGGCGGCGGCGGCAAGGTGTTCTTCTGCAACTCCGGCGCCGAAGCGAACGAGTGCGGCATCAAGCTCGCTCGCAAGTGGGGCGGCCGGGGGACTCACGTGGTCGTCAGCGCGTACGGCTCGTTCCACGGACGGACGTTGGCCACCCTCCACGCCACCGGCCAACCGCAGAAGCACGAGGCGTTCCAGCCGTTGCCGGAGGGCTTCCGGCATGTCGCATGGGACGACCTCGACGCCCTCGAGGGCGCGCTCGACCCGTCGGTCGCGGCGATCCTGCTGGAGCCGGTGCAGGGTGAAGGCGGGGTGAATCCCGCCACGCCCGCATACTTCCAAGGCGTGCGCCGCCTGTGCGACGAGCGCGGCATGTTGTTCATCGTCGACGAGGTGCAGACCGGGCTCGGCCGCACCGGGAAGTGGTTCGGGCATCAGCACCTCGGCGTCGTGCCCGACGTCGTCACCATGGCGAAGGCGCTCGGCAACGGCGTGCCCATCGGCGCGTGCTGGGCGCGCGACGACGTCGCCGCCGCGTTCGAGCCCGGCGACCACGCCACGACGTTCGGCGGCCAGCCCTTGGCCACCGCGGCCGCCCGCGCCGTCCTGGCGGAGATGGAGCGCCTCGACGTGCCGGTGTTGGCCACCAAGGCGGGCGCCCACCTCACCGCCGCGCTCGAAGCGCTGCCGGGAGTGGCCGCGGTGCGCGGGCCCGGCCTCCTCATCGCCGCGCAGCTGGCCGACGGCCTCGACGCCAAGCAGGTCACCGCCGACGCGCTCGCCGCGGGCCTCGTCGTCAACGCGGTGACGCCCAGCGCGCTGCGCCTCGCCCCGCCCTTGACGGTGAGCACCGACGAGATCGACGAAGCCGCCACGATCCTCGGCAAGGTCCTCGGATGACCCGACACTTCCTCGACACCGACGATCTCGCACCAGCCGAGCTGACCGAGGTGCTCGACCGGGCGGAGGTGGCCGAGCCTCCGCGGGTGCTCGCCGGCAAAGGCGTCGCCCTGTTGTTCGAGAAGCCATCGCTGCGCACTCGCCACTCCTGCGAGATGGCCGTCGTGCAACTCGGTGGCCACCCGTTGACCTTCCGGGCCGACGAGGTGGGGCCCCGCTCCCGGGAGCCGCTGGCCGACATCGCCCGCGTCCTCTCCGGCTACCACGCCGCGTGCGGCGCCCGGGTGTTCGAACACGACGTGCTCGAACAGCTCGCGGCGGCATCGAGCATCCCCATCGTGAACCTGCTGTCCGACCGCGCTCATCCGTGCCAGGCGCTCGCCGATCTCCTCACCCTGCGCCAGGCCCACGGCTCCCTGCAGGGGCGAACGTTGGCGTGGGTGGGCGACTACAACAACGTCGCCCGCTCCCTGTCCGTCGGTGCCGCGATGAGCGGCATGGTCGTCCGGTTGGCCTGCCCCGCGGGCTACGGACCGACCGACGCCGACCTCGAGCGGCTGGCCGCCCTCGGCGCCGAGGACGTGTTCGTCACCACCCGACCGGTGGAAGCGGCGAAGGGGGCCGACGCGATCAGCACCGACGTGTGGGCCTCGATGGGACAGGAGGACGAAGCCGAGCACCGCCGGCGCGCCTTCGAGGGCTTCACGGTCGACGACGACACGATGGCGGCCGCCGACGTCGGGGCCGTGTTCCTGCACTGCCTGCCCGCCCATCGCGGCGAAGAGGTCAGCGCGTCGGTCATCGACGGCGCGCAGTCGCGAGTGTGGCAGCAGGCGTACAACCGCATGCACGCGTTCCGGGGTCTGTTGTGGTGGCTGCTGGGAGCACGATGAACAAGCCCCAGCGCCAGCACCGGATCGCCCAATTGCTCGAGCAGCATGCGGTGACGAGCCAGGGCCAGCTGGTCGACCTGCTCGGCGCCGACGGTCTTGTCGCGACGCAAGCGACGGTGTCGCGCGACCTCGAAGACCTCGGCGCGATCAAGGTTCGGGGGCCGGGAGGGGAATCGGTGTACGCGATACCGGCGCTGCCGAAGGAGCAGCGCGCGCCGGAGGACCATCTGCGCCGGGTCCTGGGCGACTGGGTCGTCGAGGTCGCCCACTCCGCCAATCTCGTGATCGTGCGCACGCCGCCCGGATCGGCCCACGTGGTCGGATCCGCCATCGACCGGTCGGGGCTCCCGGGCGTGCTCGGCACCGTCGCCGGCGACGACACCCTGCTCGTCATCGCGGCCGAGCGGGTCGGCGGCACGAAGATCGCCCGCCGGCTCAGCGAGCTTGCCGGTCTCTGATGGTCGCCGCCGAACCAGAGGTTCGTCGGCGAGCTAGCGGCGCCCGCCTCCGGCGGGCTCGAACAGCTTGTCGACGGTCGACCAGCGAAGCCGGATCGACCGTCAGGCGGGGGGAACCGCCGGAGGCCGTTCCCCCCACACCCCCCTCGCGGTGCGGCTCTCGCCATCTGCGAGGGTGGCGCGCCGCCGTGATGCACGTCTAGGAAGGAAGGCACGGTGCCCAAACGAGTTGTTCTGGCCTACAGCGGAGGTCTCGACACATCCGTCGCGGTGCGGTGGATGATCGAGAACTGGGGCGTCGAGGTGATCGCCCTCGCGGTAAACGTCGGGCAGGACGGCGACCACATGAACGCCACCGGGGTGTGCGACCGCGCCCGGGCCGCGGGCGCGGTCGAGGCCGTCGTCGTCGACGCCCGCGACGAGTTCGCCCGTGACTTCTGCATGCCCGCGCTCAAAGCGAACGCGCTGTACGAAGGCCGCTACCCGCTGGTGTCCGCGCTGTCGCGTCCGGTGATCGTCCGGCATCTCGTGGCCGCGGCGCGCGAGCACCGCGCCGACGCGGTCGCCCACGGTTGCACCGGCAAGGGAAACGACCAGGTGCGCTTCGAGGTGTCGACGCGGGCGCTCGCCCCCGACCTCGAGGTCGTCGCGCCGGTCCGGTCGTGGGGGATGAACCGGGAAGAGTCGATCCTTTACGCCTACGACCACGGGATCCCGATCACGGCGACCAAGGAGAAGGTGTACTCGATCGACGACAACCTGTGGGGCCGGGCCATCGAGTGCGGCGAGATGGAAGATCCCTGGGCGTTGCCGCCGCGGTCGGTGTGGTCGCTCACCGCACCGACCGAGACCGAACCCCGCGATCTTGTGCTCGGCTTCGAACAGGGAATGCCCGTCGCGGTCGACGGGGAACGGGTGGGGACGGTCGAGTTGATCGACCGGGTCCGGCGCGCCGTCGGCGCGTACGGCTGGGGCCGCATCGACATGGTCGAGAACCGCCGGGTCGGCATCAAGAGCCGCGAGACCTACGAGTGTCCGGCCTCGCTCGCGCTGATCCTGGCCCACGCCGACCTGGAGTCGATCACGCTCGAGCGCGACCTCGCCCGCGAGAAGTCCCGGCTCGAACCCCGATACGCCGAGCTGATCTACGACGGCCTTTGGTATTCGCCGCTGAAGCGGGCGCTCGACGCGTTCGTCGACGCCAGCCAGGAGCACGTCACCGGCGACGTTCGCCTCCGGCTCGAGCCGGGCTCGTGCCGGGTCACGGGCCGGCGCAGCGACGTCAGCCTCTACGACTATGGCCTGGCCACGTATGACGCGGCCGACAGCTTCCGCCACGAGGACTCCGCCGGCTTCGTCCGGCTCTGGGGCCTGAGTGTCCAGACCTGGGCCGCCCGCCAGGGCCCCGCGTGACGCTCTGGCACGGGCGGTTCGGGGCCGGTCCCTCGTCCGCGCTGCTGGCGTTCACCGCCAGCTTGCACTTCGACCAGCGGCTGGCGCTCGACGATCTCGTCGGCTCGCGCGCCCACGTCCGCGGTCTCGTCCGCGCCGGGGTCCTCGACGGGTCCGAAGCCGGCATCGTGCTCGCCGCGCTCGACCGGGTCGCCGACGAGCTCACCGCGGGCACGTTCGCCTTCGCCGAGAACGACGAGGACATCCACACGGCCATCGAGCGCCGGGTGACGGAGCTGGCCGGGGAGACCGGCGCCAAGCTCCACACGGGACGGAGCCGCAACGACCAAGTGGTCACCGCTCTCCGGCTCTTCACCAAACGTGAGCTGGCCAGTGTCGTCCGCGCCGTCGTGACGCTGCAGCACGTGCTGCTCGAACGCGCGGCCGAAGCCGGGCCCGCCTACCTTCCTGGCTACACGCACGTGCAGCGGGCCCAGCCCGTCCTCCTGGGCCACCACCTCCTGGCCCACGGCTGGGCCCTCGCGCGTGACGTCGACCGGCTGCTCGACACCCGCCGCCGCCTCGACGTGTCGCCCCTCGGCGCCGGCGCTCTGGCGGGATCGTCGCTGCCCCTCGATCCCCACGGCGTGGCCGCCGATCTCGGCTTCGCAGCGAGCTTCGAGAACTCGCTCGACGCGGTGAGCGACCGTGATTTCGTCGCCGAGTCGCTCTTCGACCTCGCCCTCCTCGGCGTCCACTTGTCGCGCATCGGCGAGGAGATCGTCCTGTGGGCGAGCGACGAGTTCGGGTTCGTCCACCTCGACGACTCGTACGCCACGGGATCGTCGATGATGCCCCAGAAGAAGAACCCCGACGTCGCCGAGTTGGTGCGCGGCAAGGTGGGCCGGCTCGTCGGCCATCTGACCGGTGTGCTCACCACCCTCAAGGGTCTGCCGCTGTCGTACAACCGCGATCTGCAAGAGGACAAGGAGCCGCTGTTCGACTCCCTCGACCAGATCCGCCTCGGCCTGGCCGCGCTGAGCGGGCTGCTCGCGACCGCCTCCTTCGACCACGATCGAATGCAAGCGGCGGCCGACAGCCCGTACGCCGCCGCCACCGATCTCGCCGAGTTCCTGGTCCAGAAGGGCATGCCCTTCCGCGAGGCGCACACGATCGTCGGCGGCCTCGTGCGCGACTCGATCGAGCGCCACGTCCCCCTCGCCGAGCTGGTGGAGGCGCATCCGGCCCTCGGGCCCGAGGCCGTCGAGCTGCTCGAGCCCGGGATCGCCGTCACCCGGCGCAGTTCGCCCGGCGGCGCGGGGCCCGGGCCGGTCGCGGTGCAGATCGAGCGCTACCGGGCCGCGCTGGCGGCCGAGGAGAAGCGGTTGGCGGGCACGTGAGCCATCGCCACATCATTCGTCCCCGCTACGGCGAGATCGACATGCAGGGTGTCGTCTTCAACGCGCACTATCTCGCATACTGCGACGATGCTTGCGACTCGTGGTTCCGGGCGGTGTTCGCGAACTTCGAAGAGCAAGGCTGGGACTTCATGCTGAAGAAGGCCGAGATCACGTGGGAGGGCGCGAGCCGACTGGGCGACGTGCTCGACATCGACGTGAACGTGCGGCGGTGGGGGAGGACGTCCTTCGACATCGGCTTCGCCGGAGCGGTGGGCGAACGTCCCGTGTTCGAGGCGATCATCACCTACGTGTGCGTGAAGCCGGGGACCGTCGAGGCCATGCCCGTGCCTGACGACGCCCGGGCCCGCCTGTCCTGATGGCCCGCCGCCGCCTGCCGCGGCGCTTCTACGCCCGTGACCCCCGTGACGTCGCGCCCGAGTTGCTGAACAAGGTGATCGTTCGGGGCCGCCGGGTCGGACGGATCGTCGAGGTCGAGGCCTACTGCGGCGGTGAGGACCCCGGCAGCCACGCCTACCGCGGCCGGACGGTCCGCAACGCCACCATGTTCGGCCCTCCAGGCGGGCTCTACGTCTACTTCACCTACGGCATGCACTGGTGCGCCAACGCGGTGTGCGGCGACGAGGGCGAGGGGGTCGCCGTGTTGCTCCGCGCCGTCGCGCCGCTCGCCGGGGTGGACGAGATGTGGGCGTCGCGCCCCGCGGCACGTCGCGATGCGGACTTGTGCAGCGGCCCGGCGAAGCTCTGCCAGGCCTTTGGACTAGACCGGGCCTTCGACGGCGCCGACCTCGTCACCGCCGACCGGGGCGTGATGATCGCCGACGACGGCATCGGCCCGCCGCCCGAGCCGGGCAACAGCGTGCGGGTCGGGCTCACCGCGGGCGTCGAACATCCATGGCGTTGGTACGTGCGCGGCGACCCGAACCTGTCACGGCGCGGATGAGCGCGCCGCGTCGCCTGTGGGCGGCGGGCCATGCCGGTCTGGCTCCGAGCGGCGACCTGGAGTTGGCCCGGCGCTTCGTCCTCGGCGCGGACGATGGCGCGCCCGGCACGCGCGACCGGATCCTGAGGTTCCTCGACGGGCACCCCGACGCGCTGCTGCGCTCGTGCGGCGAAGGCCACCTCACCGGATCGGCGGCCGTCGTCGACGGCATACGACGGGAGGTGGTCGTGCTCCACCACGCGAAGGTTCGGCGCTGGCTCCAGCCCGGCGGGCACGCCGACGGCGACGCCAACCTCGCGGCCGTGGCACTGCGCGAAGCTTCCGAGGAGACGGGCATCGACGGCTTGCGAGTGGCCGTGCCGGCGATCGACCTCGACGTCCACGAGTTCGTGGCCGCGGGTGAGCCGACGCACCTGCACCTCGACGTGCGGTTCGTCGTGCTCGCGCCGCCCGGCGCGAGCACGGCCGGAAACGCGGAATCGACCGAGCTGCGCTGGGTGGCTCCCGAAGGGCTGTCCGCCCTCGGCGCTGACCCCGGCCTCGTCCGTCTCGCGCACCGCGCCCTCGACGTCGCGTTCCGCCTCGCCTGACGGCAGACTGGTCCGATGACGACGGTCGAGGTCGTTGAGTACACGGATCCCTGGTGCTCGTGGGCGTGGGGCACCGAGCCCAAGCTGCGGCGACTGCAGTGGCGGTATGCCGACCGGTTCCACTGGCGGACGGTCGTCGGTGACCTCGTGGCGGACCGCCGGATCGCGCAGCCGGACTTCGACGCGGCGCGAGCGGCGGCCAAGACCGCCAGCCATTGGCAGCACGTGCACGAGCACACCGCGATGCCCTGGCCGGTGCACTTGCACAGGGCACCGGTGGCGAGCGAGGCCGCCGACCGGGCGGTGAAGGCCGCGCAGCTGCAGGGCGACGCCGTAGCCGCGACCTTGCTGCGGGCGCTGCGGGAGTCGTGCTTCGTCTACGCCTCGCCCGCCGACACCCCGGAGCGGATCCTCGCGCTTGCGGGATCGCTGGCTGGGCTGGACGTCGGTCGGCTCGCGGCCGACCTCGACGGCGACGTCGTCGCCAAAGCCTTCGCGGCGGATCGGGACGAAACCCGGCGGCCGAACGACTACGTCCGCATGCTCGACGAGACCCACGAGGGCAAGGGCAACGCCAAGCCCGACGGGGACGGCTGGCGCTACGTGTTCCCGACGTTGCTGTTCCGGGGGCCGGGAGGCGAGCACACGGTGCCGGGCTGGCAACCGTGGGGGCGCTACGTGGCGGCGATGGAGGCGGCGGTACCGGGGAGCACGGCGGACCCGCGCCCCGATCCCACGCCCGAAGACGCGCTCGCGACCTGGCACCTGCTCGCCGCCCGCGAGCTGTCGTTCCTCTGCGGGGACACAGCGGAGCCGCCGCCGGGCGCGGAGGTCATCGACTGGGGTGCTGGTGTCGCCGTCGCCCGTCCCGACGCGCCCCGTCCCCCTCGGACCTAGGAGTGCTCCTAGACGTCGTCTTACCGGTCGCTCGGCACCCGCACAAGCGGATCGCTCGCGAGCGATCGAGGTCCGCTTGGTCGGCCCGTGCGACAGCAGCGCCCACGCGGGCGCGGCAACCTCCGGCTGAGGCTCGTCGCGTTCACCGGCGCTCGGCCTTCGGCCTCGCTTCGGCCTACACGTCGTCGGGGGTGGCGCACGAGGGCATGTCGTTCACGACCGCGAACCGGTCGATGAGTTCGCTGATCGGACCGCCGCCCTTCGCGGTCTCGAAGAACCGC
>WNFV01003222.1_pt1 | contig 47125 bp, 49 predicted proteins | sample 5400101 | NCBI WGS metagenome assembly WNFV01 (sample SAMN13153361, study PRJNA577476) | soil metagenome | isolation source: 115 cm soil or saprolite under grassland replicate 1 | place: USA:California | collected 2016-06-15
AACGCGGGATTCCGCGCCGGGAAGCGGGACGTCAGCTCCTCGGGCGCGCGGTATTCGATCGGAATCGAGGCGCCGTCCGGTGTCCCGGGATCGATCGTCGAGGTCGGCGCGACGACGTAGAACGGGATGCCGTGGTGCGCGGCGAGGACGGCGAGTGAGTACGTCCCGATCTTGTTCGCGGTGTCGCCGTTCGCCGCGATGCGGTCGGCGCCCGTGACAACGCAGTCCACCTCGCCCGCGGCCATCAGCGAGGCGGCGGCGGAGTCCGCGATGACCGAATGCGGGATCCCGGCCGCCTCGAGCTCCCAGGCCGTGAGCCGCGAGCCCTGCAGCAGCGGCCGCGTCTCGTCGACCCACACGTGTGCGAGCAGTTCGCGTTCCCACGCGGCGCGCAGCGCGCCGACCGCGCTGCCGTACCCACCGGTGGCAAGACCGCCCGCGTTGCAGTGCGTCAGCGCCCGTGTGCCGGGCCCGAACAGCTCCGCGGCGTGCGCCGCCATCGCGCGGCAGTGCTCCACTTCCTCCTCGTGCAGGCGGCGCGCCCGCTCCGGGGTCGGATCGTCACGCAGCTCGGCCAGCGCCCACGCCAGGTTCACCGCCGTCGGGCGCGAGGAGGCGAGCGCCGCCGCCGCTTCGTCGAGGTCGTCACCGCGAGCGGCTGCGAGCGCGAGACCGTACGCCGCCGCGACGCCGATCGCGGGCGCGCCCCGGATCGCGAGCTCGCGAATGGCCGCCACCAGCTCGGCGACCGTCCGGCACTCGAGCTCGACCTCCTCGTCCGGCAGACGGCGCTGGTCGAGGAGGACGACCTTCGGGCCGTCCTCCTCGTACCGAACGATGTCGAACGGCTTTAGGTTCCTTCGTCCCACGAGGCCAGGTACTTCGCCTGCTCCTCGGTGAGCATGTCGACCTCGACGCCCATGGTCTCCAGCTTCAGGCGCGCGATCTCCTTGTCGATCTCGGCCGGCACCGGGTACACCTTGCGCTCGAGCTCGGCCGCGTGCTGGATCGCGTACTCGGCCGAGAGCGCCTGGTTCGCGAAGGACATGTCCATCACGAGTGCGGGGTGCCCTTCCGCCGAGGCGAGGTTGATCAGGCGGCCGTCGCCGAGCAGGTAGAGCCGGCGGCCGTCCGCGAGCGTGTACTCGTCTACGAACGCGCGTGCCTCACGCGTCTCGGACGCGAGCGCCTTCAGCGCCGGAATGTCGATCTCGACGTTGAAGTGACCCGTGTTCGCGAGGATTGCGCCATCCTTCATCTGCTCCATGTGCTCGCGGCGGACGACGGACTTGTCGCCGGTCGCAGTGCAGAAGATGTCACCAATCTTCGCAGCCGCAGACATCGGCAACACCTCGTAGCCGTCCATGACGGCCTCGAGCGCCCGGACCGGATCGGTCTCGGTGACGATCACGTGCGACCCCATCCCCTTCGCACGCAGCGCGACGCCGCGTCCGACCCAGCCGTACCCCGAGATGACGAACTTCTTGCCGGCGAGGAGGACGTTCGTCGCGCGAATGATCCCGTCGATCGTCGACTGGCCCGTGCCGTAGCGGTTGTCGAACAGGTGCTTCGTCTGCGCGTCGTTGACCGCGATCACCGGGAAGCCGAGCGCGCCGTCACGCTCGAGCGCCTTCAGGCGGATGACACCCGTGGTCGTCTCCTCCGTGCCGGCGATGATGTCGCCCAGCTGCTCGCGCCGCGCGGAGTGCAAGACGCCGATCACGTCGGCGCCGTCGTCCATCGTCAGCTGCGGCTTGTGGTCGACCGCCGCCTCGATGTGCGAATAGTAGGTGTCGTTGTCCTCGCCCTTGATCGCGAACACGGAGATGTCGTACTCGTCGACGAGCGCCGCCGCGACATCGTCCTGCGTCGAGAGTGGGTTCGACGCGCAGAGGACGACGTCGGCGCCGCCGGCCTTCAGCGTGCGTGCGAGGTTCGCGGTCTCCGTCGTCACGTGCAGGCACGCCGAGATGCGGTAGCCGGCCAGCGGTTGCTCGCTGTCGAAACGCTCGCGGATCGCGGCGAGCACCGGCATCTGCCGGTCGGCCCACTCGATCCTGCGAAGGCCCTCGGGCGCGAGGGAGAGATCCTTGACGTCGTGCCGTTTCGTCGTAGCCATCAAGTCCTTTCGGTTTAGGCGACGAGCAAACGCTCGTGCTTTCGTTGCTCCCAATCGAGAGCGGAGACCTCGGTGCCTGCGAGCCAGGTGTCGACCGCCCCGCGGAGATCCGGCTCGCGGCGGAGCCTGGCGGCAAACGCCATGTCCGTGAGCTCGACCTTGAAGTGGTGCCTGAGGCGCCGCAGGGAACGCAGCTGGTTGAGCTCGAGCAGGCCGTAGGCCCGGTACCCGGCCGGCGTGCGGCGCGGGACGACGAGGCCCGTACGCTCGAGGTAGCGGAGCATGCGCGGCGACCAGCCTGTCCGAGTAGCCGCCTCCCCCACGGTTGTTCCGTCGATCACGGCCGCAACCTTAACACAAGCCTGTCAAGGTCGTCCTCGGAGACGCCGGCACCCACCAGGAAAGCCCGCGCGCCTCCATAGCGGGCATCGACCTCCTCCAAGACGGCGACCATCGTCCGGCCTGCGGGAGCCGTCACCCGGCGGCGCCGCGCGAGCTCCTCCTGCGTGTCCGCCTCGGCGTACCACTCTTCGAGGAAGGGCGCCCAGCTCTCCTCGCTCCGTACGTGGTCGGCGAGGATCGCCTCGCGGTGGACGCCCGCCAGGTCGAGCGCTAGCGCGACTACGAGACCGGTCCGGTCCCGCCCGCCCTGGCAGTGGACGACGACCGGCTTCTCCGCCCTCGATAGCAGCGCCACCGCGCGCGCGAACCGTGGCCGGAACCGTTCCAAGAGGCCGAGGTAGCCGGCGCGGACCGAGGACCAATCGAGGTTCGACGGCGCTAGGGGCACGTGAGCGACGGGGATCGGCGCGTCGACCTGAGGGTCGGCGGCCAGCTCATCGGCGGCCCGCAGGTCGATCGCGGAGCCGATCCCGTAAGCGAGCAGCGCCTGCCACCCGCGCTCCGTCAGGCCACGGATCGAGTCCGCTCGCACGACGACCCCAAACTGCGTCTCCCCTCCGTCTTCCAGCGGCAGACCGCCGAGATCCCGAACGTTGACGCAGCCGTCCCAGACGAGGACGCGGTCGCGGATCAAGGGGCCGAGGTGCCCTCCCGGCCGTAGCGGTCCTCGAGCCGGACGACGTCGCCGAGCTGCGGCGTCGAGACCTCCAGGATGGTCGTGTCCTCGATAGCCGTGACGCGGTGAACGGTCCCGGGGCGGAAGCGGAAGGTCGCGCCGGCGCCGACGACCTCCTCCTCCAGCATCGCGCCACCGGCCGAGCCGAGCTCGAGCTTGACTCGCCCAGTCTGGATGAGCCACGACTCGTCCTTGACGCGGTGGAACTGCAGGCTGAGGGACTCCCCCGCCTCGACGAACAGCACTTTGCCCACGTACTGCTCCGACTCCGCCCAGATCAGCTCGTGACCCCAGGGCTTCTCGACCTTGCGCGGCTCGAACGCCCAGGCATCGAGTCCTTCGAAGTTCGGCGAGTCGACGCTCACCGGGCGACTTTACGCCGCTCTGCTGCTAGCTGGGTGAACCTCCCGGTTCCCCCAGACCCCCTCCACCGGTCCGCTGCACGGACGGAGCGCTTCGCGCTCTCCTGGCGAGCGTCGGGCGGAGCTCGGGGTGGGCTGCGTAGTGCTCCTCGGCCAGCTGCAAGTCCTTCGGGGTGTTGACGGTGATCCAGAGGCCCTCGTGGCGGAAGCCGAAGAGCTTGCCCTCCTCCGCGAGCTCCGGGAACGTCGACTGCTCGTGGTCGCCGCGCTCGGGGAGGCGCTCGATCACCTCCTCGTCCAGCACGTAGATCCCGGCGTTGACCCAGTGCGGCAGCCGCGGCGCCTCGCGGAAGCCGCTGACGCGGTCACCCTCGGCGAGCTCGACGACGCCGAACTGGGACTTCAAAGGCGCGACGACGATCGTCGCTGCGCCGCCGTTCTCCTCGTGCGCCTCGAGGAAGGCACGGAGGTCGACATCGTGGAGCTCGTCGCCGTTGAAGGCGTACAGCGGGCCCGACTCCTCGCGGTGCTGTGCGGCCAGGCGCAGGCCTCCCCCGCGCCCGAGCGGCTCGGCCTCCGCGACCGCGACGATCTCGGCGCCGAGGCCGGCGAGCTTCGCCTCGAACAGCGCCGCCGTCCCCGCGGCGCAGCTGACGATCACGCGGTCGACGCCCGCGCGCACGAGCTGCGACACCTGGTACTCCGCGAGCGGGTGACCTGCGATCGGGACAAGTGCTTTCGGGTGACCGCGCGCAGCGTCGCCGAGACGCGTCGCCTGCCCGCCCGCGAGGATGATTGCTTCCACTAGCCGGTTACGGGCTCGGGTGTCTCAGGGAGCCCCTCGAACGCGGAGCTCTGACGACCGATGCCCTCGTATGCGAACCCCGCGCGGCGCGTCTCGTCCGGATCGAGCAGGTTTCGCCCGTCGATGATCAGCGGCCGGGACATCGCATCGTGCACCTCCGCTGACGCGAGCCCGCGCAGCTCGTTCCACTCGGTCACGATCACGGCTGCGTCCGCGCCGCTGACTGCTTCGAGCACGCTGTCGCACAGGACCGCGCCCTTCATCAGCTCGCCGGGTTGCGCGACGGGATCCCACGCGCGCACCTCGGCGCCCTCGGCGAGGAGACGCGAGGCGAGCACGAGCGAGGGCGCCTCGCGCATGTCGTCCGTGCCGGCCTTGAAGGCGAGCCCGAGCAGCGCCACCTTCTTCCCGCGCAGCCGGCCGAGATGCTTCTGCAGCTTCTGGATCACGCGCCGTTTCTGCAGCTCGTTCACCTCGATCACCGCAGCGAGGAGCTGGAAGTGGTAGCCGGAGTTCGACGCCAGCTGCTTCAGTGCGAGCGAGTCCTTCGGGAAACAGGAACCGCCGTAGCCAATGCCGGCGCGCAGGAAGTGCGGGCCGAGCCGGTGGTCGAGGCCGATGCCCTGCGCCACCTCGACGACGTCCGCACCGACCGCCTCGCAGACGTTGGCGATCTCGTTGATGAACGAGATGCGCGTCATCAGGAACGCGTTCGCCGCGAGCTTGATCATCTCGGCGGAGGCGACGTCGGTGCGCACGACGGGGGCCTCGATGTCGCCGTACAGCGCTTCGACCGCGGAGCCGTCCTCCTCGGCGAAGGCGCCGATCACGATCCGGTCCGGATTGAGGAAATCGCGCACCGCGTGGCCTTCGGAGAGAAACTCCGGGTTCGAGACGTAGCCGACGTTCGTCAGGCCGCGTGCCTCCAGCGCCGCGCGCACCTTCTCGCCGGTCCCGACCGGCACGGTCGACTTCATCACGAGGATCTGATGCTGCTCGGTGCGCGGGAGATCGTCGAGCGCCGTCCAGACGAACGAGAGGTCGGCGTCGCCGGAATAGGTCGGAGGCGTCTGCACGCAGATGAAGAGCGCGTCGGCCCCTGCGAGGTCGTCGGCGTCGAGCGTGTACCGGATCCGCTCACGGTTCCGCGCCAGCACGTCCGGCAGATCCGGCTCGTGGAACGGCAGCCGGCCCGACTGCAGCGCCGCGATCCGGTCGGGCACGACGTCGCGCACGATCACCTCGTGCCCGAGCTCGGCGAAGCACCCGCCCGTGACGAGCCCGACCCAGCCCGCGCCGAAGACGCCGATCGTCCGCGATTCCGCCATGCCGACCGGGAAGCCTACTTGGGGAGTGGTTGCAGCCCGCGCGCGATCGCGAGCATCGTCTCGTTCGACAGCGAGTCGAGGATCGTGTTCGTCACCCAGTACGTCGCGCCGTTCTCGCGCAGCACAACCATGTGCAGATGCGGGCCGGAGTAGTACAGGGAGAACTCGCGCTTGTGGATCCGCTGGGTGAAGCTCGCGTCGGCCAGCGCGGGCGCCTCGTTCCAGTTGGTCTCCTCGACCCCCCAGTACTCGTTGAGGCCGGTCGCGTAGGTCAGCCGGACGGCGCGGTAGCCCTTCTTGATGTTGTAGACCCGGATCGGCGCGTCGAACTCGAGCTTCGAGTAGTTCGCGACGAAGCGTGGCAGCTCGAGCCGGAACGGAACTCGCTTCCGGACCCCCAGCAGATACGAGCGCGCCAGCGACGGGTTGAGTGTCACCTGAGGCGGCTGCTTCTTCGGCGTCTGGTCGACCGGCGCCGGCGCGAGCGTGCCGTGAAAGTTTTGGCCGACGACGACCGTCGCCATCGCGCCGTTCGCGAGACCCGAGAGGGTGATCGGCAGGGCCTTGACGTCAGCGTCGCCGAAGAGGTTCCCGAGCTGCGTCGCCGAGGCCTTCGCCTTCGGCTGCGCCGCGTCGTAGTAGACCGTCGTGCGGAAGTAGTTGAAGCGCGGCGCATTCTGCGGCTGCCCGCTCGCCGGCAGGATGATCTTGTAGCCGCGCTGTCCGAGCTCGTAGGCCGCGTTCGCGGCCGACCCGGCGATGCCGTTGCCGTTCAGGACCGTCGTCGAGACGTCCTTCGGCCGCAGCGCCTTCGCGCGGTGCTTGATCCCGAAGGCGACGTCGCGAGCCTTCTCCGGCGACTTCACGTCCGGGTTGACGAAGTCGCGCACCGCCGCGGAGATGTTCTCCGGCGCCGTCGAGAGCTCGGCGTAACCGGTCAGCCCTTCGATCCGCGATTGGAAGACGTGTCCGTTCGGGAGCCTGTGCGCGAAGAAGAGATAGTCACTCAGCGTCTGCACGTCGAGCGCCTTGTTGCCGCCGCGTCCGACCACGACGTTCTTCTCGATCGCGTTCGCGATCTGCAGCACCGTGTCGATCCCGAGCTGCGACGAGATCTGCTGCTTCAGCGCCTTGAGGAACAGCTGCTGACGCGCGTTGCGATAGATGTCGGAGTCGAAGTGGCGGAAGCGCACGTAGGCGAGCGCGTTCGTCGCATTCACGCGCTGGTAGCCCGGCCAGAGGTTGATCTTCGACACGCCGGGGCAATTGCTCGGATCACAGAGGTAGCGGTGGTCGACGTCGATCCAGACGCCGCCGAGGTTGTTGACCAGATCCATGAAGCCACGGAAGTTGACCGTGACGAAGTAGTTGATCGGCAGGCCGGTGAGCGCGCGAACGGTCTCGATGCTTCCCGATGCGCCGCACTCCGAGTAGGCATAGTTGATCCGCTCGCGCACGTCGGGATGGCCGGGGCACTTCACCGTCGCGATCAGGTCGCGCGGGAACGAGAGCAGCGAGAGTGACTGGTTGATCGGATCCGCGCGGACGAGGATCAGCGTGTCGGAACGCCCGGTGAGCTCCGCCTGAAAGCCCTTGCGGCGGTCGGTTCCGATCACGAGCGCGATCGTCGGCTGGCTCGGGTCGGCGAGGTCGAGCCGCTTCGCGGCGGCGACGTCGGCCTTCTTCTTCGGACTGATCGCGCTCACGAACTGATGGCTCTTCAGGTACGTGCCGCCGGCTGCCGCTCCGCCGATGATCAGCACGGCGAGCAGGGTCCAGAGAAAGATGGAGGCCACGAGATGCCAAGCCCCGCGCTTGGGCGGCTCGGGCTGGCGGTACCGAGTCATCGGCGTCGGGGGCGACGGCGGGTAGATCGCGCGCCCGTCGCCGTTCACGGCTGCGCTGCGCCCCATGCCTCTCTTGAGCGTGGTCTTCATCGCGTCCTGATACGGCGCGGCGCCCGTTGCGAGGGCGCCAGCCGACCCGGAGGATAGCCGACCTCCCGGCTACCCCAGAGCCTTGGCGGCGGCGACCAGGCGGCGCCAGCGCGAGGGCGGCGGCAGGTCGCGGGTGGTCGGCCCGGCCTCGATCCAGACATTTCTGCGACCAGCCCGCCAGACGGCGCGGATCGGGTTGAGGTGGACGCGAACGCCCGCCACCCGCCGGGTGGACATGGCCGGCTCGGCTCGGAGCCGGCGCGCGGTAAAGGCCCACACGTAGAGATTCCCGCCGCGCGGAAGCTCGATCGTGAACGCGCTGCCCGTGCAGCCGTGATGCTGGAACCCGCAGGCGCACATGGATGTCTACGTCGTCAGGACGGCAGCGGTCCGCGGCTCGTAGCCGAGGTTCGGCCCCAGCCAGCGTTCCACTTGTTCGACCGGAAGCCCCTTGCGCGCGGCATAGTCCTCGACCTGGTCGCGCGCGAGCCGGCCAACGGAGAAGTAACGAGCGAGCGGATGCGCGAGGTAGATGCCGCTGACCGCGGCGGCGGGCGTCATCGCGTAGGACTCCGTCAGCGAGACGCCGGCGGCCGCTTCGGCGCCGAGCAGGTCGAAGAGCTTTCGCTTCTCCGTGTGATCCGGGCACGCGGGATACCCGAACGCCGGCCGGATTCCGCGGAACTTCTCCGCGACCAGCTCCTCGTTCGAGAGCCGTTCGTCCGGCTCGTACCACGCGCGCCGCACGACCTGGTGCAGATACTCGGCAAAGGCCTCGGCGAGACGGTCGGCGAGCGCCTTGACCATGATCGCCCGGTAGTCGTCGTGCTCGGCCTCGTAGCGCGCGGCGAGCTCGTCGGCGCCGTGGATCGCAACCGCGAAGGCACCGACGTGGTCGCCGTCGGGGCTGACGTAGTCCGCGAGGCAGCGGTTGGGACGGGAGTCGCCGTACGCCGACTGCTGGCGCAGGAAGGAGAAGCGCGTGCCCTCGCCCAGGACGACGTCATCGACCTCGGAGTGCGCCGCCCAGTACCCGTAGACGCCGCGCGCTTGCAGCAGCCCGCGCTCGACGATCTCGCCGAGCAGCTCCTGGGCGTCCTCGTAGAGCTCTCGCGCGGCTGGCTGCTCCAGAATCGCCGGGAACTTCCCCTTGAGCTCCCAAGCGTGGAAGAAGAACTGCCAGTCGATGTACTGCACGAGCGTCGTCAGTTGCGGCTCGACCACGTTCGTGCCGAGCGACGGCGGCTGTCGTAGGTCGTCGAACGGCACGCGCTCCTTGTTCGCGCGGGCGTCTTCGAGTGCGAGCAGCGGCTTGCGCTCCTTCTCCGCGTGCTGCTCGCGCAACCGTTCCTGCAGCTCGCGGTTTTCGCGGTCGAGCTCCAGCTTGCGCGTCGGGTCGAGCAGGTTCGAGACGACGCCGACAACGCGGGAGGCGTCGAGCACGTGCAGCGTCGGCTCCGAATACTCGGGCGCGATACGGACGGCCGTGTGTTGCTTGGAGGTGGTGGCACCACCGATCAGGAGCGGCAGGTCGAGCTCGCGGCGCTCCATCTCCTTGGCGACGTTGACCATCTCGTCGAGCGAGGGAGTGATCAGGCCGGAGAGCCCGACGACGTCGCAGCCCTCCTCCAGCGCCGTGTCGAGGATCCGATCGGCCGGCACCATCACGCCGAGGTCGATCACCTCGTAGTTGTTGCAGCCGAGCACGACGCCGACGATGTTCTTGCCGATGTCGTGGACGTCGCCCTTGACCGTCGCCAGCACGACCTTACCCCGCGCTCGGCGGCCGTCCCCGGCGGCCTTATCCGCCTCCATGTACGGCTCGAGGTAGGCGACGGCACGCTTCATCGCGCGCGCGCTCTTCACGACCTGGGGCAGGAACATCTTCCCCGAGCCGAAGAGGTCGCCGACGATCGACATCCCGTTCATCAGCGGGCCCTCGATGACGTCGAGCGGCCGTGCGTGCTTCTGCCGCGCCTCTTCGGTGTCCTCCTCGATGAAGTCGACGATCCCGTGCACGAGCGCGTGCGAGAGGCGCTCTTCGACCGCCGCCTCGCGCCACGAGAGGTCGCGCTCGCGCTTCGTCGCTTCGCCCTCGACGCGCGACGCGTACTCGACGAGCCGCTCGGTCGCATCTGCGCGGCGGTTGAAGATGACATCCTCGACGCGCTCCAGCAGGTCGGGCTCGATGTCCTCGTAGACGGCGAGCTGGCCGGCGTTGACGATGCCCATGTCGAGGCCGGCGGCGATCGCGTGGTAGAGGAAGGCGGCGTGCATCGCCTCGCGGACGGCGTCGTTGCCGCGGAAGGCGAAGCTGAGGTTGGAGATGCCGCCGGAGACGCGCGTACCCGGGCACCGCTCCTTGAGCCGGCGCGTTCCTTCGATGAAGGCTTTCGCGAACTCGGCGTGCTCCTCGATTCCCGTCGCGACGGCGAGGACGTTGGGGTCGAAGATCAGGTCGTCGGGGGCCCAGCCGTCCGCGGTGAGCAGCTTGTACGCGCGCTCGCAGATCTCGACCTTGCGCTCGACCGTGTCCGCCTGCCCCTGCTCGTCGAACGCCATCACGACGACCGCGGCGCCGTAACGCTTGATCCGGCGCGCCTGCTCGAGGAACGCCTCCTCCCCCTCCTTGAGGCTGATCGAGTTGACGACGCCCTTGCCCTGGAGGCACTCGAGCCCCGCCTCGAGCACCGACCAGCGTGAGCTGTCGACCATGATCGGGATGCGCGCGACGTCGGGCTCGGTCGCGAGCAGGTTCAGGAACGTCGTCATCGCCTGCACCGAATCGAGCAGGTCGGCGTCCATGTTGACGTCGAGGATGTTGGCGCCGCCCCGCACCTGCTCGAGCGCGACCTCGACCGCCTCCTGGAAGTCGCCGGCCTCGATCAGTCGCCGGAAGCGTGCCGAGCCGGTGACGTTGGTTCGCTCGCCGACCATCACGAACGTCGAATCCTTGAAGATGCGGAACGGCTCGAGCCCGCTCAAGCGCGTCACGGACTCTCTCGGCGGGACACGTCTGGGGGACTGTCCCTGTACCAGGTCTGCTATGGCCTTGACGTGTTCAGGCGTGGTTCCGCAGCAGCCGCCGACGACGTTGACGAGCCCGTCTTGCGCGAACTCGCGCAGGTAGCGGCTCGTGTCGCGCGGTTGCTCGTCATGCGTCCCCATCTCGTTCGGGAGGCCCGCGTTCGGGTGGCAGGCGACCCAGGTCGGCGCGATGCGCGCCAGGTCCTCGACGAACGGCCGCATCTCACGCGCCCCGAGCGAACAGTTGACGCCGACGATGAACGGGTTCGCGTGCTCGACCGAGAGCCAGAACGCGTCCACGGTCTGGCCGGAGAGGTTGCGGCCGCTCTTGTCGATCGCGGTGAACGAGATCCAGAGCGGGAGCTCGGGCGCCGTGTCGAGCGCCGCGGCGATCGCGGCCTTGGCGTTGAGCGTGTCGAAGATCGTCTCGATCAGCAGGAAGTCGACGCCGCCTTCCGCGAGGGCCGCGATCTGCTCCGCATAGGCGTCGCGCACCTGGTCGAACGTATGCGTGCGGAAGGCAGGGTCGTCGACGCGCGGCGAGAGCGAGAGCGTGACGTTCAACGGGCCGACGGAACCGGCGACGAAGCCGCCGACCTCGTCCGCCGCCTGGCGAGCGAGTCGCGCGCCCTCGAGGTTCATCTCGCGGACGTGCGGCTCGAGCGCGTAGTCGGCCTGCCCGATCGAGGTGGCCGTGAAGGTGTTCGTCGTCGCGATGTCCGCGCCGGCGGTGAAGTACTGCCGGTGGATGTCGAGCACGACCTCGGGCCGCGTCAGGTTGAGCAGGTCGGGATCCCCGGCGACGTCGCGCGGGTGATCCTTGAAGCGCTCGCCGCGGTAGGCCTCCTCGCCCTTGACCTGCCGCTGGATCAGGACGCCCCACGACCCGTCGAGCACGGCGATGCGCTCGCGGAGGATGGCTTCGAGTCGTGTGCGCGCGTCCTGCATTCCCGTTCCTTGATTCAGCCTAGAGAGGCGAGCACCTGGTCGGCGCGCGGGCTCTTTAGGCGTTTGGTAACCCGGTCGCCAAGCTGCCTGTCAAAGCTTTCCGGGTCTACTCAGAGTACCAGGCACCTAGTGCTCGTAGCCCTGGGCGGCTGCATATTCCTCGACGAGGAACTTCGGCGCGCACATCGCCCACGCGTTCTCGACCAGGTCGCGCATCTCCTCGGCGTCGATCGCGTCGAGCCGGACGTGCACCCAGTGATAGCGCATGTCCGACTCGCTCGGCAGCGAGAACTTGTCTGGCTCCGCCTCGACGAGCGCGGCGCGCCAGTCCTTCGGAAAGCCGAAGCCCATGGTCGACCCGTCCTTGGAGAAGGCCAGGAAGACGATCCGGCCGACACGGAACTTCAGCCGGCCGCGGACGTAGGCCTCGCTGCTACGCGGCAGGGTTCTGGCGAGCTGCTGGACGTCGGCAACCGTCACCGGCATGTGGCTCGAACAGTACGGAGAGGCGAGCAGAACAGGGTCTGACCCTAGGTGTGACAAGAGCGTGACGACTGTTCCACAGCCCCGGGTGGCCGCAGCAGACGCGTTCCGAACCGCAAGGTCTGACCCCAGGTGTGCCGAAACTGTGACGTTCGCTCCACAGGGTGCGGCTGCGGTGCGTTGCGCGACGCTAGTCGCGGCCGGAAACAGCGAGCTGGTTCTCGGCGTGCTTGATCCGCTGCTCGAGCTGCCAGCGGTCGGCTGTCGACTCCCCGCGTTCCACGAGCTCGAGCTCGCGCTGGGCGGTCTCGAGCTGCTCACGCGCCCGGGTGTCATCGATCTCGTTCGCCAGGACGGCGTCGTCGACCAGCGCGATCGCGCGGTCGAGCTGCACTTGGAAGAAACCGGGTCCCGTCGCGTACTCCCGCACGTCCTCCGCGTCGTAGTTGAGGTACACGCGCGTCGAGCCGGCCTTCAGCGTTGCGATCAGCGGCGCGTGGCGCGCCAGCACGCCGATCTCGCCCGCCGCGCCCGGGACGATTAGCAGCTCGGCTTCACCCTCGAACGCCGGCCCGTCCGGCGTGACAAGCGAGACGTCGAACTTCTTGCGCTCTGCCACTAAGGCACCGCTTGCGGTGCCGACATCAGGACGTGCGAGCTTCGCTCGCGCGTCCGTCTGCCGTTGACCGCCGAACCGTTTGAACGACTCAAGACCCGAGTACGACCCGAGCGCCGATCTCCACGAAGACGACCTTTCACTAAGACACGCCGGCGGGCTCGGGCTCGGCGTCGCGCTCGGCGACGGCGACGTCCTCGGGCGACGTCTCGTCAGCTTTTGGGCCTTCCTCCTCCTGCTCCTCACCCGCGAGACGGCGGCCCTTCTCGACCGCGTTCTCGATCGTGCCGACCATGTAGAACGCCTGCTCGGGAAGATCGTCGTGCTTGCCGTCGATGATCTCCTGGAAGCCCTTGATCGTGTCCTCGGTCTTCACGTACTCGCCCGGCGTGCCCGTGAACTGCTCGGCGACGAAGTTCGGCTGCGAGAGGAAGCGCTGGATCTTGCGTGCGCGCGCGACGACGAGCTTGTCCTCGTCCGAAAGCTCGTCGATCCCGAGGATGGCGATGATGTCCTGCAGGTCCTTGTAGCGCTGCAGGATCTCCTGCACGCGCGTCGCCGTGCCGTAGTGCTCCTCAGACACGATGCCGGGCTGCAGCGCGCGAGAGAACGAGTCGAGCGGATCGACCGCGGGATAGATCCCCTGCTCGACGAGGGTGCGCGTCAGCACGACGGACGAGTCGAGATGCGCGAACGTGTTCGCCGGGGCGGGGTCGGTCAGGTCGTCCGCCGGCACGTAGATCGCCTGCACCGACGTGATCGAGCCCTGCTGCGTGGAGGTGATGCGCTCCTGCAGCTGCCCCATCTCCGTCGCCAGCGTCGGCTGGTAGCCCACCGCGCTCGGCATGCGGCCGAGCAGCGCCGACACCTCGGAGCCTGCCTGCGTGAAGCGGAAGATGTTGTCGATGAACAGCAGCACGTCCTGGCCGCGGTCGCGGAAGTACTCCGCCATGGTCAGGCCGGAGAGACCGACGCGCAGGCGCGCACCCGGCGGCTCGTTCATCTGCCCGTAGACGAGCGCGACACGGTCGAGCACCTTCGACTCCTGCATCTCGATCAGCAGGTCGTTCCCCTCGCGCGTTCGCTCGCCGACGCCCGCGAACACCGACACACCGCCGTGCTCGCGCGCAACGTTGTGGATCAGCTCCTGGATCAACACGGTCTTGCCGAGACCGGCGCCGCCGAACAGACCGACCTTGCCGCCGCGGATGAACGGCGCGAGCAGGTCGATCACCTTGATGCCCGTCTCGAAGACCTCGATCTTCGGCGACAGGTCGGTGAACTTCGGCGGGTCGCGGTGGATCGCCCAGCGCTCCGCATCCTTGGGCGCTTCCTGCTCGTCGACCGGCTCGCCGATCACGTTCCAGATGCGGCCGAGTGTCACGTCGCCGACCGGCACGGAGATCGGCTGGCCCGTGTCGCGGACCTCGAGGCCGCGGGCGAGCCCGTCAGTCGAGTCCATCGCGACGGCGCGAACGCGGTCATCGCCGAGGTGCTGCTGCACCTCCGCGATCAGCGAGCGCGCCTCCTGCCCGTCGAGCGCCGGGATGTCGATGCTTAGAGCGCTGTAGATCTCCGGTAGCCCCTCCGGGAAGACGACGTCGATCACGACGCCTTTGATCTCGACGATACGGCCGGGCTTTTGAGCGCTCTGTTCGGGCATGTGTCTCCTGGCGACGCGTTTGAAGAGGCATGCGAGAGCAGGGCTCTCGGCGCCGGAAAGTCTATCCAAGCGCTCGAAGAGCCGAGCCACCAAAGCCGTAGCGGAAGCCAGGCGAAGCCGGCTTTCGCGTAGGCGAACTGATGCGAGGCGGCGACGCGAGCATCGCCGCGCCGCACGGCAGCGAACAACCGCCGACCACCACTGGAGCGCGCGAGCTCAGCTCGTGCGCATTTCGCGCGAAGCGCCGTACCATCGACTCGCGCTAAAGCGCGAGTCGACTATGGTTGGCGCGGTTCGCGCGGGCCTGAGATGCCCGCTGCAACATGCGGAGCTCTTGTTCAGGAAAACGGAGCTTCGCGGCCGATGCGCTGGGATGCGCCTGTGCGCGCGACGACGACGACGAGATCGTGCTCACCACGGCGCTGAGCCCGACGGTGACGACGAGAGCGGCCGCAGCGGCGGCAACCTGCAGCTTCCGCGCAACCGCGATGCGACGGCCCGGCAGGACGATGGGGATCGTCAGCTCCTCGAGCGGCGCTTCGCGCAGCAGGCGCGCTGCCTCTGCTGCACCGGCGGCGTACGTCCCGCAGCCCTCGCACACGGCGAGGTGAGCGTCGAGGCGCACGGCGTCCAGTTCGGGCAGCTCGCCGTCGAGCGACACCGAGACCAGCTCGCGGATCGAGTCACACGGATTGAGTGGAAGCTGCCCCATTCGCTCTCTCACTTCAGTTCTGACGGCCTTGCCTAGGAGAAGTTAGCCATTTCTTCGTCTTTAGGGCACAAAGCTTTAGCTGAAGGTGACGAGGGCATCGTTCATCCGCCTCGCGCCGGCCAAGCATCCATCCCGCCCGGCGCGCGGGATGAAGGGGCAGCCGAGCCGCTGGAAACGGCCGTTGGTGACCACAGAAAGGGCCGTACCAAGCCATTCGAAGCACGCTCCGCGTGCGCTGCGACGCAGAGCGCCGCAGCGCTCGATCAGCTTGACGCGCTGCGAGCCCCGTGACGTCGTGAGATTTTGGACGTTCATCCCGTACAGACAGCTGACCGCGTCGGCACCGCGCAGGCGGGCGCAGATGCGAATTTGAATGAACGGATCAGCGGACGTGATCAGCGAGGCGGCGCCGATGCAGCCCTCCCGCTGGAGCGCGCGCAGGCCGGTGCAGAGGGAACGAACGCCGGCGGCGTCCACCGGCAGGCGCTTCGGCGGCAACTCGAGGAAGAAGCGATACCAACACGGCCGCACGAACGCCTGGATCGCTCCTGCACAGAGCACGCGGGCCGAGCGCACCCCGTGACGCTGCCGCTGGGTCGCGTCACGGCCCGCAACCGACAGCCAGTAGTCGTGGTAGGCGCCCTGCGCACAGTCGGGGGCCTGCGCGGCAGGCAGCTGGCGGCACGCGCGTACGCCGAAGGCGAGCTGGCCGTGGTACAGCCGCATGTACGCGTGTCCGAGCGTGTGCACGCACGTGTACGAGCGAAACCGCGTCGGCGCGCGCATGCATAGCTTGATCGCCCCGTCCGCCCCGAGCCGCCCGATCTGGCTGCCGAGCGTCATCACCATTCCCATACCGAACCCGGCGGAGCAACCGGGATCATTCGATCGCGGCAGGTAGCGCTGCAGGTTCTCCAGCGTCACGTGGTGACGCCGCGCGTACATGCGCCCCACGACGTGCATCATCATGTGGCAGTTGCCCTCGAGGTAGCCGCCGCCGGCGCGCACCTTGACGTCGATCCTCGGAAGCTCGTGCGCAGGGTCGCGTGACTTCTCGACGTCCGCGAACAGGCGCGACACGTAGCAGTTCCAGATCGACGCCTCCTTGCGCAGCAGGCTGCAGCGCGAGAGATAGGTCGTACGAGCGTTGTTGTCGCCGAGAATGATCCCGCCCGGAGGCGGCCCGGCCGACGCGCCGCCAACCTGCCAGAGCAGGCCGCCGAGCAGGCTCATCAGGAGAAGTCGCTTCACCCCACTATTGGACGTCGCGGGGACCTTTTGGTCAGGGCACTCGCACGCGACGGACGACGGGAGCGCTGTGGTTGCCGGCGCGGTCGAAGGCGACCACCTTGACCGTGTGCGCCCCGGGAAGCGGCCTGCCGACCTGGACCGGCTCGTCGGTCGTATCGGTGCCGAAGCTGACCGGGGCATGCCGGTCGACCGTGATGTCGTAACGGGCGACACCGCTACCGCTCTCTCGGGCACCGTCGACCGTGACCTGCAACCGACCTCCGACGACGGCTGCACTGAACCGCGGCGAGCGCGGCGCGGTCTGATCGGTCCACTTGAACCGGAGCCGCGCGAGCGGGCCGGAGGACTGCACGACCGTCAACGCGAAGGCCCCGGGGATCCCGAAGCGCTCGCCGTACCGCAGCTCGGGACGATGTCGGCCGGCGGGGCTCGCGAGCAGCAGGTTCGGGATGCTACTGCTGCCGAAGTAGCGATGCTGCGGTACTCGATCCAGTACTGGTCGTTCGCGGTCGTGACGACGAACGCCTGCGGCGCCGAAGAGGCGCGCTCGATCGGCCCGAGTCCGTACGTACCGCTCTTCGTCACGCGGGTTACCTTCGTCAGCCAGCCGAGCTCGAACTTCGCCTTCGCGCTGAAGTCGCCCGACCCGACCCCCATCGTGTCGTACGGGTCGCCGTATTCGAGCGCACCGCAGCCGTGCTTCCGGCAGTCCGTCAGGTTCGCGTGGCCGAGGCTGAAAGAATGACCGAGCTCGTGCGCGACGAGATGCGTGGTCACCGCGCCGTTGAGGAAGACGGTTGCCGCGAGGGTGACCCCCGACCACGGACACCCTGCGTCCGGGTGGATGTACACGACGCGGTCGTACTTCACGGGGTCGTAGCCCGCGGCGACCGCCGCCGCACTTGCCGCGGACTTCACCGCCGGCAGGCTGCACCCTGCCGGCCCGTCGAAGGCCTTCAGCCACGGTGTCACCGTCCCGGTCAGCGAGGCCTTGCCGTACGACATGCTCCGGTAGAGCTCGTCGACCTGGTCGAAGACGATCCGGCGTATCTCCTCACGGCCGAACGGCTGCGGGCCCCAGGTGACGAGCGCGACGAGGATCCGCTGTGGGCCGAGCACGTGCTCGCCGTAGGCGGGCTGAGCCGCCGGGACGACGACCAGGCTGAGAGCGACCAGGGCGACTGCGGTGAGCCGCCGCCCCACGGGCCCGTCAGCTCGCTACCGGTGGAGCATCGGCGATCTGGAGCGGCTTGACGATCTCCGCGAAGTGGCAGGCGCTCGGGTGGCCCTGCCCGCGGTCGACCAGCGCGGGATCTTCCTCCGCGCAGATCGGCTGCGCCTTCCAGCAGCGGGTGCGGAAACGGCACCCCGACGGAGGGTTCGCCGGATTGGGAACGTCGCCCTCGAGCACGATCCGCTTGCGGCGGCCGCGCTGGGTCGGCTCCTCGATCGGGATCGCCGAGAGCAGCGCCTGCGTGTACGGGTGCGAGGGCCGCTCGTAGATGTCCTCCTTTTTCCCGATCTCCACGACACGGCCGAGATACATGACCGCGACGCGGTCGGAGATGTGGCGGACGAGGGAGAGGTCGTGCGCGATGAAGAGATAGGTCAGGCCGAAGTCGCGCTGCAGCGTTTCGAGCAGGTTCACGACCTGGGCGCGGATCGAGACGTCGAGCGCGGAGACGGGCTCGTCGAGGATGACCATCTGGGGATTGAGCGCCAGCGCGCGGGCGAAGCCGATGCGCTGCCGCTGCCCGCCGGAGAACTCGTGCGGGAAGCGGTTGGCGTGCTCCGGGCTCAGGCCCACGGTCCGCAGCAGCTCGTCGATGCGGCCGCGACCCTCGCGTCCGCGGTACAGGTTGTGGACGCGCAGCGGCTCGGCCACGATCTCGCGCACGGTCATGCGCGGGTTGAGCGACGCGTACGGATCCTGGAAGACGATCTGCAGCTCCCGGCGCACCTCACGCATCCGCCGGCGCGTGAAATGCGTGATGTCCTGGCCGTTGAAGATGATCTTCCCTTCCGTCGGCTCCAACAGCTTTATGACGGTGCGGCCGAGCGTCGTCTTCCCGCAGCCGGACTCCCCCACGAGCCCGAGCGTCTCGCCGGCCCGCAGCGAGAGGTCGACGCCGTCCACGGCATGCACCTGGCCGACGCGGCGCTTGAAGACGCCGGCGGTGATCGGGAAGTGCTTGTACAGCCCCTCGATGCGGAGGATCTCGCGCCCTTCCTCGGCGCGCTCGTGAACCTTCTCCTCGACGGGGGCCTGGGCGGTCTCGCTCATGTCAAGCCTCGGCTCCGACCGGCTCGACGAGATGGCCGGTCCGGCCCTCGAGCTCCTCGGCGAAGTGGCATGCCGAGAGATGCTGGGAGTCTCCGATCGGCCGCAGCGGCGGCTCCTCCTCGCGGCAGCGGACTCGCCCCTGCGAGAGAAAGCAGCGGGGATGGAAGGGACAGCCGGGCGGCCGGCTGATCAGACTCGGGGGCTGGCCGGGAATCGGCCGCAGCCATTCCTCGTCAGCGGTGAGCCGCGGCAGGCTGTCCATCAGCCCGACCGTGTACGGATGGCGCGGCGACCGGAAGATCGTCTCGACGTCGCCGAGCTCGACCACCTTGCCCGCATACATGACGACGACGCGATCCGCGAGCTCGGCGATCAGGCCGAGGTCGTGCGTGATCAGGATCGTGGCGGCGTGCGTCTCCTCCTGCGCCTTCTTCAGCACCTCGAGGATCTGCGCCTGGATCGTCACGTCGAGCGCCGTCGTCGGCTCGTCGGCGATCAGTACCGACGGCTCGTTGGCAATCGCCATCGCGATCATCGCGCGCTGGCGCATGCCGCCGGAGAACTCGTGCGGATACTGGTCGACGCGCCGCTCCGGATTCGGCACGCCGACGAGCTTCAGGAGGTCGACCGCGCGCTTCTTGATCGCGTCGTCCTTCTTGTCCGGATGGTGCGTCTTGATTGCCTCGCCGATCTGGAAGCCGATCTTCAACACCGGGTTCAGCGACGTCATCGGATCCTGGAAAACCATCGCCAGCTCGTTGCCGCGAATCCGGCGGAGGTCCTTCTTGCCGAGCTTCAGCAGATCTCTGCCCTTGAAGTCCGCCTCCCCGCGGACGATGCGCCCCGGCGGCTGGGGGATCAGCCCCAGGATCGACATCGTGCTGACGCTCTTCCCGGAGCCAGACTCGCCGACGATGCCGAGCGTCTCGCCCGGAAAGAGGTCGTACGAGACCCCGTCGACGGCCTGCACGATCCCGTCCTCGGTGCTGAACTCGACGACGAGATCGCGGATCGAGAGAAGCGGATCAGCCATTTAGGCGCGGACGCGGCGCTGCGTGGGATCGAGGGCGTCGCGTAGCCCGTCGCCGACGAAGTTGATGCACAGCACGATCAGCACGATCACCACGCCCGGGAACGTGACGAGCCACCACTTGTCGATGCCCTGGTCCTGTCCTTCGTTGAGGAGACCGCCCAGAGCCGGAGTCGGCGGCTCGATCCCGAAGCCGAGGAAGGAGAGCACGGCCTCGAGCAGGATCGCCGTGCCGATGGTCAGCGTCGCCGACACGACGATCGGGCCGATCGTGTTCGGGATCATGTGGCGCAGCATGATCCGCACGTCGCCGGCTCCGGCCGCGCGCGCCGCCTCCACGTATTCCTTTTCGCGCAGCGACAGGAAGCTGCCGCGCACGATACGGGCGATCTGCGTCCAGATCAGGCAGGCGAGCAGTAACGCGAGCTTGAGCGGCGTGCTGTGACCGAGATATTTCGCCGCCACCAGCAGGACGGCTAACAGGGGTAACGTCAGGAACAGGTCGGTCAGACGCATCAGCAGGTTGTCGATCCAGCCGCCGTAGAACCCGGCGAGGCCGCCGATAATCGTCCCGATCAGCGTCGAGAGGATGCCGACGAGGACGCCGACACGTGCGGACGTCCGGATCCCGTACAGGACGCGACTGAACGAGTCGCGCCCGGCGCTGTCCGTCCCGAAGATGTGATGCCTCGACGGCGCCGCGCTGAGCGCCTCCAGGTTGATCTGCTGGTACGTGTAGGGCGCGATGAAGTTCGCGAACAGGCCGCAGCCGAAGATCCCCAAGAGGACGATCAGGCTCCCGAGCGCGAGGCGGTGGCGCACGAAACGGCGCCGCGCGTACGCCCACTGGCTGCGCGCCTCGATCTCGAGCCCGTACTCATACGTGAGCTCGGCCCCGGGGCCCGCCGGGCCTTCCGGCGGCGACATGCTGTACTGAGAGCCGGGTGGCCCGATCGTGAGCTGATCTCTTACTCCCGGCTCGCTACTCATATCTGATCCTCGGGTCGAAGACGCCGTACAGGATGTCGGCGATGAGGTTGAAGAAGATCACCATGGTCGCGACGACCATGAGCCAAGCCATCACCGGGTAGGGGTCGCTCGCGAAGAGCGAGTTGATGAAGTAGTAGCCCATCCCGTCCAGCGTGAAGATCGTCTCGGTCACGATCGCCCCGGCGAAGAGGCCGCCGAAGTCGAGCGCGACGACCGTCACGAGCGGGATCAGCGCGTTGCGGAAGGCGTGCCGCATGACGACGCGCCGCTCGATCAGCCCCTTGGCGCGGGCCGTCCGGACGTAGTCCGAGTTCAGCACCTCGAGCATCGAGGCGCGCATGAAGCGGCTGTACGTCGCCGTGCTCAGTGCGCACAGGGCGAGAACAGGCAGCGCCAGATGCTGGATGCGGTCGAGCAGGAAGTGGAAGCCGTGGCCGGCGTTGACGGACGAGGATAAGCCCGACGTGTAGAAGATGCGCACGTGCCACTTCAGGAAGATCTGCACCATCAGCACCTGCAGCATCAGCGCCAGCCAGAACACCGGCGTGGCGAAACCTATGAAGCTCAGCGTCGTGGCGGTGTAGTCGAACAGCGAGTACTGGCGTAACGCTGAGTACACGCCGATCGCGATCCCGAGGATCACCGAGATGATGATCGCGCTGAGGATGAACTGGAGCGTGTGCCCGATCACGCGCTTGAGGTCGGGCCAGATCTTGCGGTTGCCGAAGAGCGTCGTCCCGAACTGCTTGGTGAAGGCGTCCCGGACCCAATAGCCGTAGCGGACTATGACCGGCTTGTCGAGCTTCTTCGAGTGCTCTATCGCGTGGATCTGCTCGGCGGTGATGTTCGGGTTCGCCCGCAGCCGGCCGAGCGGGTCTCCGGTGATCGACACGAACGTGAAGATCAGAAAGCTCGTGGCGACGAGCACCGGGATGCTGTAGAGGAATCTTCGAAGGATGTAGGTCAGCATCGAGGCCTCCTCGCCGCATTATGAACGGATCCCGCCTCCGCTGAGCGGAGGCGGGATCCGGCGATCACGCAATCAGGGTTCGGGGGCGTCCCCTAGCCCTTCGACCAGTTCTCCGCGTTGAACGACGGGCCCTGGCTGCTTGCGTTGTCGACCATGCCGTGCACCGAGGTCTTGTAGACCAGGTACGTAGGCCGCTGGTAGAGCGGGATCATCGGCACGTCGTTGGCCATCTGCTTGCCCGCCTTCACGATCAGGGCAAGCCGCTTCTTCGCGTTCAGCTCCTTGTCCGAAGCGGACAGCCACTTCGTGACGTTCCGGTTGCAGTACTCCGTGTAGTTGCTGGCGTTACCGCAACTGAAGATGCTGACCACGTAGTGCGGGTCGACCGTGACGAGGTACGTGAACATCGCCAGGTCGAAGTCGTGCGCCGGCAGCTTGCTGCCGAACAGCGTGCCCGCCGGGACGAACGCGTTCTTGAGCTGGATCCCCGCCTTCGCGGCCTGATCCTGGAAGATCGTGAACGCGAGCGTGCGGAGCGCGTTGCCCGAGGTCGAGGCGAAGTCGAACGCCACCTTCGTCCCGCTGCACGTGAAGAAGCCGTCGCCGCCCTTGGTGCAGTTGTGCGCCTTCATCGCGGCCTCGATCTTCGCCGGGCTGTAGTCGTACTTGCCGAAGTCGTTGCCGTAGCCGGCCTCACCCTTCAGCCGGACGAGGCTCTGCAGCGGGCCGACGCTCGGGTTGAGCGTGCCGTACAGGGCCTTCGCAGCGCCTGGGCGGTTCAGCGACTGCATCAGGGCACGACGGAGCCACACCTGCTTCGCAAGCGCGTTGCCCTTGGCGCCCTGCTCGATCTCGATGTGCTCCCACTGCAGACCGACGTGCGAGACGACCTTGAGGCCCGCCTGGCTGCGGAGGTCTGCGAGAGCGAGCTGCGGCTGCGGGTAGATCGCGTCGACCTCACCCGAGCGGATCGACTGGATCTCGGAGTTCGTGTTCGTGATGAAGCGGAACACGATCGAGTCCAGCTTCGCCTTCTTGCCGTGCCAACCCTTCGCGTTGCGGGTCAGCGTGATGCCGGAACCACGGTCGAACCGCGTGAGCAGGAACGGACCGTCACCGATCGGGGCGTTGCCCTTCTTCGGGTTGCAAATACAGTCGTTCCACACGGTCAGCATGTCCGAGCCCGCGAGCGCGTGCTGCGGGAGGACGTAGCCGAAGAGACCGCGCCAGGCGGCGAAGTTCCGCTTGAACGTGACCTTCACGACCTTCCCGTTACCGACGACGCTGCGGATGTCTTCCCAGCCGAGCGGGTCGATGTGCTCCTTGTACTTCGGGTTGATCGCGGTCTGCCACGTGAACTTCCAGTCCTTGCCGGTGACCTGCGTGCCGTCACTCCAGTGAGCGTTCTTGCGGATGTAGTACGTCACCCGCATCGGCCTCGTCTGGAGCTTGGCCTTCGAGATCAGGTCCGGCGCATACGTGAACTTGGGCGTGAACAGGAACGCGCCGCGGACCACAGGCGTCTGGAACACGACGTTCCAGAACGCGTTGCAGTCCACGTCCAGGATCAGGTTGAGACACCAGTCCGGACCGCCGCCCTGCTCCGCTCCGAAGACCAGGGTGCCCGCCTTCGAGGACGAGGCACTGTCTGGCCCATTAACCCTCGCCGAGCCGGTAGCCGCGAGCGCGAGCGCTGCGAGTACCACCCCGGCGAAGAGCCAGAGCTTACGTCGATGCATCTACTCCCTCCGTTCGATCTATGGCGGCGCGGCCGCGTCGCCATACCTTGGTCCCGCCCCCTCCTCGGGGCGGGCCGCATTCTGACAGAAGAAGAGACGCTTTCAGCGTCTCTTTGTTAGGTACGGCGCTGCGCGCGGAACGCCCATGGCCAGAGGCCACGGGCTCTTGATTTGGCTCCTGGTGGGCGCTTGTCCTCTATCCGCGGGTTGTGGTGGCTTCGCCATCCCAACCCGCGTTAGGTCGCCTCCAGCTAAGGCGGCTTCGCCTGCCTTAGCTTCCGGCCTTTGTGGTTACGCAGTGAGGGCGTCTGCCCCTGCCACGACTTCGAGGATCTCCTGCGTGATCTCCGCCTGCCTGGCTCTGTTCATTGCGAGGGTGAGGTTGTCGATCAGCTCACCTGCGTTCTTTGAGGCGTTTCTCATTGCGGTCATCTGGGCGCCGTGTTTGCTGGCTGCCGATTCCAGGAGGGCTCGGTAGAGCTCGGTCTCGACGTACACGGGCAGGAGGCGTTCCAGGATTTGTTCTGGCTCGGGCTCGAAGATGAAGTCGCCCTGCAACGCGTCTTGTCGGCGCTCTTCCTCGTCGGTTTCCAGGAGGGCTTCCGAGAGCGGGAGGAGCTCTTGCTCCGTGACCGTTTGGGTTAGCGCCGACTCGAAGCGGTTGTAGATCACGACCACCCGGTCGACTTCCTCGTTCGTGTACAGCTCGATCACCTTGTGGGCGATCGCCTGCGCGTCCGCGTAGCGTGGGTCGTCGGTGAAGCCGGTGAACTCTCCCGAGAGGTCGAGGCGCCGGAAGCGGAGAGAGCCGACGCCTCGGCGGCCGACTCCGACCCAGCGGACCTGTTTGCCCTCACCACGGAGTTGGCGGTTCAGCGCCAGGGCTCGTCTCAGGACCTGGGAGTTGAAGGGGCCCGAGAGGCCGCGGTCGCCCATCATCGTCACCACCGCGACCGTGCGGACCTCGCGCTGTTGCAGCAGCGGCAGGCCGCGCACCGACGTGCTCGCGCGGGCCGTGCCGGACATCAGCTCGAGCATCCGGTCGGCGTAGGGACGCATATCCTCGATGCGCGCCTGCGCCCGCCTCAGCTTCGACGCCGCGACGAGCTCCAGCGCACGCGTGATCTTGCGCGTATTGCCGACGGAGCGGATCCGGCGCCGGATGTCCTGCAGCGTCGCCACTACGAGACGAGCGCTGCTTCCTCTTCGACGTTGAACATCTGCTGGAACTTCTTCAGCTCTGCGTCGAGCTTCTCGGCCGTCTCGTCTGGGAGGTCGCCCGTCTCGCGGATCTCCTTCAGGATCGAGCCTTCCGTGCGTAGGTGCTCGCGCAGCTCCTCCTGGAAGCGCGGCACTTGCGGCACGGGGATCTTGTCGAGGAACCCATTCACGCCGGCGTACAGCGCGGCGACCTGCTCCTCCATCGGCCATGGGTCGTACTGCGGCTGGTTCAGCGTCGCGACCATGCGCTCGCCCCTGCTCAGCGCCTGCTGGGTCGCCTGGTCGAGCTCGGAGCCGAACTGCGCGAAGGCCTCGAGCTCGCGGTACTGCGACAGGTCGAGCCGCAGCCGGCCGGCGACCCTCTTCATCGCCTTCGTCTGCGCCGAGGCGCCGACACGTGAGACGGAGATGCCGACGTTCACCGCCGGGCGGACGCCGGAGAAGAAGAGATCGGACTCGAGGTAGATCTGCCCGTCCGTTATCGAGATCACGTTGGTCGGGATGTACGCGGCGACGTCGCCGGCCTGCGTCTCGATCAGCGGCAGCGCCGTCAGCGAGCCGCCGCCGTTCTCGTCCGAGAGCTTGCACGCGCGCTCGAGCAGGCGCGAGTGCAGATAGAAAACGTCGCCCGGGAACGCCTCGCGGCCGGGCGGGCGGCGCAGCAGCAGTGACAGCTGCCGGTACGCGTCCGCATGCTTCGAGAGGTCGTCGTACATGACTAGCGCGTGCTTGCCGTTGTAGAGGAAGTACTCGCCCATCGCGCAGCCGGCGAACGGAGCCATCCACTTGATCGGCGCGGCCTCCTGCGCGGCCGCGGAGACGATCGTCGTGTACTCCATCGCGCCCTCGTCGCGGAGCTTCTCGTAGACCTGCGCGACCGTCGACGCCTTCTGGCCGATTGCGACGTAGATGCAGACGACGTCCGTGTCCTTCTGGTTCAGGATCGTGTCGATCAGGATCGCGGTCTTGCCCGTCTGGCGGTCGCCGATGATCAGCTCGCGCTGGCCGCGGCCGACGTTCGTCATCGAGTCGATCGCCTTGATCCCGGTCTGCAGCGGCTCCTTCACCGGCTGCCGCGCGACGACGCCCGGTGCCTTGAACTCCAGCGGACGCGTCTCGGAGGTCTCGATCGGCCCCGCGCCGTCGAGCGGGTTCCCGAGCGGGTCGACGACCCGGCCGAGCAGGGCCTCGCCGACCGGCACGCTTGCGACCGTGCCCGTCCGCTTGACGGGCTCGCCTTCCTTCACGTGCTGCCACTGGCCGAAGAGCGCCGCGCCGACGTCGTCCTCCTCGAGGTTGAACGCGAGCCCGACGACGTTGTGCTCGAGCTCGAGCATCTCCAGGGCGACTGCGTTCTCGAGCCCATAGATGCGCGCGATGCCGTCACCGACCTGCAGCACCGTCCCGACCTCGGCGAGGTCGGTCTCGACGTCGTAGTCCTCGATCCGCTCCTTGAGGATCGACGTGATCTCTTCCGGGCGTAGCTTCACCGCTTATCTCCCTTTGATGAGTTCATGACGTAAACCCTCCAGGCGGCCGCGCACGCTGGCGTCGACGCGCATCGAGCCCGCCTGCAGGACGAAGCCGCCGATCAGGCTCGGGTCGACCTTGCGCGTCGCTTCGATCTTGCGTCCCGACGCGTCCTCGATCTGCTTCAGCAAGTCGCGCGCCTCGTCGGCGGACAGCTCGCGCGCCGTCGTCAGCTCGACGTTCAGCCGGCGTTCCTCGACAGCCATCAAACGGTCGAACTCGCGCGCGATCTCCTCGATCTGGCCGATGCGGCCTTTCTCTGCGACGAGACGCAGGAAGTTGCGGATCAGTTGCTCGGCGCCGCCGAGCAGCTCGTCGAGCACGGCGACCTTCGCGCGCGGCTCGAGCTGCGGGTTGCGCAGCGCCGAGCGCAGCTCGGGAACGTCGTGGACGGCCGTGGCGAAGTCGGCGAGCTCCTCGCTCACCTGCTGCAGGCGCCCCCTTTCCTTGGCAGCTTCGAACAGCGCCTGCGCATAGGTGCGGTGTACAACGGCTATGTCCGCGTCTCCTCGAGGGCGGAGAAGTCGAGGTCGCGGATCGCGTCCTCGATCAGGCGGCGGTGGTCGGAGTCGTCGAGGACCTTGCCGGTGACCTTCGCGGTTGCGATCAGCGTGAGGTCGGCGACCTCGGCGCGGATCTGCTCGAGCGCACGGTGAGTCTCGGCTTCGATCTGCCGCTTCGTCTCCTCGAGCCGGCGCTGACGGTCGGCCTCGGTCTCCTCTTTCACGCGCTGCCGCTGCGAGTCGGCGACCTTGCGCGCCTCGGAGAGGATCTCCTCCGCCTGGCCGCGCGCCTGGCCGATCAGCGCCCGGTGCTCCTCGAGCAGCTTGCGCGCCTCGACGCGTGCCTTGTCCGCCTCTTCGATCGAGCGGCGGATCCGGTCCCGCCGTTCGTCCAGCATGCCCTGGATCGGTCCGAAGGCGAACCGCTTCAGCACGAAGAGCGTGATCAGGAAACAGACGATCGTCCAGATCATCAGACCCGGGACGACCTTGATCAGTCCTGAAGAAGCGACGAGCATCAGATCAGGACGTAGGCGAGCAGGCCGCCGATCAGGCCGTAGAACACGACAGCCTCGGTGAGCGCGAAGCCGAGCCACTGGATGCCCTGCAACTCACCGCGCAGCTCGGGCTGGCGCGCAACCGCCTGGATCATCGACCCGAAGATGTTGCCGATGCCGATGCCGGCTCCCAGCGAGCCGAGGCCAATGCCGAGAGCGAGTGCGATCGCCTTGCCGGCGTCGACATTCCCGGCGGCGGCCGCTACGAGATAGCCCAACACGTCATTCCCCTCCTTTAGTGCTCGGGCTCGATGGCCGAGCCGATGTAGATGGCGGACAGGGCAGCGAAGATGAAGGCCTGGATGCCGACGACGATGATCACCTCGAAGAGGTAGAACGCCGTCGCCGCCGGGATCGAGACCACCGCGAGCACGGCGGACTCGAGCACGAACATCAGGCCGATGAAGGTCAGGATCAGCATGTGCCCGGCGAGCATGTTCGCGAAGAGTCGGACGCTGAGTGAGATCAGGCGCATGAACTGTCCGAGGATCTCGAGCGGCACGATCAGCGGCAGCAGCGCCTTTGGCACCTCCGGAATCCAGCTCTTGAAGTATCGGATCGGACCGTTCCAGCGGATCCCCTCGACGTGCGTGAACACGAACGTGAGCAGCGCGAGCGCGAGCGTCACGGACAGCGACGACGTGGCGGCGTAAATCCCGAGCGTCGGCAGGCCGTGCCACTTCTCGTCGGAGAGCGGCAGCGGGATGAACCCGATGAGGTTCACGACGAAGATGAAGAGCATCAGCGTCGCGACATACGGGAACCAGAGGCCGATTCCCTTCGACGGCAGTCCCTGCTCGGCGACCTGGGTCTGCGCCACCTCGTAGATCTGCTCGCCGAGCGCCTGCGTTCGTCCTCGCCGGGCGCGCATCAGCGTGATCCCGAGCAGCATCGTCAGGACCGAGCCGAGCATGAGGTACGCAACCGCCTTCGTGATCGAGAGGTCGAGCCCGCCGAGGTGGATCGGCACCCACGGGTGCTGTTCGAACTCCTTCGACGGGTCGTACTCGCCCTTGGCGAAGGCCGTCTGCGGAACCGCGAGTGCGAGCAACAACGCGCCGACGAACAAGCGCTTCACTGCGCACTCCCGAAATACGAGAACAGAGACAGGCCGAGCTCGAACGTGTACGCGAGCACGTACACGATCGCCGCGGCCGCGGCGAGGTGTGGGTGCGTCGCGGCTGCAGCGATCAACACCGCGAGGACGACGACCGCTTTGAAGGTCAAGCCGAAGGCCAGCACTGCCGAGGCGGCGACGTTACCGGTCCCTCCACGCAGCCGCGTCAGCACGAGCTCGATCGCCTCGAGCCCGAACCACAGGACGGCGCCGAGACCCCAGCCGGCGACGTCCCAGCCTGCGAGCAGGAAGACGGGCAGCGCCAGTACCAGCACGAGCGCGCCGCCGGCCGCAGGGAGCAGCCGTCCTGGGACCGAGCGCGGCGTCGCGAAGATGCCCGCGCGCATCAGAAGGAGCCTCGGTAGCGCCGGTAGACCGAGTAGACGGCGAGGGGGATGCCGGCGACCGCTCCGATGAGCGCACCGATACCCGCGGATCCCGCCGCCCAACCGATCAGGGCGCCGACGGCGATCGCCGCGAGGAGAACCCCTAGGAGGACGCCTCCCGCCCCGGCGGGTTCGAACGGGCGGCGCGTCGTGGGCTCCATCCGCCCGGAGCATACCAAGTTTGTGACAGCCGGAAGCCGCTCGTTATGCGGAAAATGCCGGACTTTGTAAGTCTGATCAGCAGTTCGCGGACTGTCCCTGAGACATGTCTAAGCAGTCTTGCGTTCCGCCCGCGCCTGTTCCTCGCGGCGACGGATGATGGGGTTCGCGAGCTTCACGATCTCGAGCAGATAGACCATGTAGACGGAGGCGGCGAAGGCGACGAGCCCGATCGCGCCGACGATCGCAGTCCGCCACGGGTGCCAGTCGCCGTGCTGGTGCGGCTTGATGAAGCGCAGCGAGAGGGCCGTCGCGGCGAGCGTCCCGCACCAGAGCCAGATGTAGGCGGCCGCGCGCCGCTGCGAGAAGCCGATGTTGACGAAACGGTGGTGCAGGTGGGTGCGATCGGCAGCGTAGACCGGCTGCCGGTACTTCAGCCGCCGCGCGACCACGAACGACGTGTCGAGGATCGGCACGGCCAGCACGAGCAGCGGGAAGAAGAGCGTGACGACGGACGCCGTCTTGAGCAGGCCCTGCAGCGGCACCGCGGCGAGCACGAACCCGAGTAAGAGCGCGCCCGAGTCGCCCATGAAGATGCGCGCCGGATAGAGGTTGTGGCGGAGGAAGCCGAGCGCCGCGCCGAGCACGATCGCGGAGAGGATCGCCGCCTGCACCTCCGGCCGCGGCAGCGAGAGCGCGATCAGCGTGAACGTGAACGCCGAGATCGCGGACACCCCCGCGGCCAGCCCGTCGAGCCCGTCGAGGAAGTTGACCATGTTCATGATCGCCACGATCCAGAGCACGGACAACGGCATCCCGAGCCACTTCGGCAGCGTGTGCACGCCAACGATCGGAAAGGTGAAGCGATGCACCCAGATGCCGAACCCGACGGGGATCGCCGCCGCCGTGACTTGCCCGCCGAGCTTCTCCCACCAGGTCAGCCCGCGGAAGTCGTCGACGGCGCCGACGGTCGTCGCAACGGCCGCGCCGAGCAGGAGGCCGCGCGTTTCACCCGAGAGGTCGAGGAACGCCAGCGCCGGCACGAAGATCCCGAAGAAGAGCGCCAGTCCGCCGAGCCGCGGGACGGTGCGCCGGTTGAGACGCCGACCCTCCGGCCGGTCGACGACTCCGAGCAGCCGGGCCATCCCACCGACGGCGGGCGTCAGCAGCACGACGATCGACGCGGCGAGCAGCAGTCCCCAGATGACCTCGAGGTGGTCGCCCAGCGTGTGCAGCATCAGTGCAGCACGAGGGCGAGGACGATTCCGACGATCAGCAAGCCGAAGAACGCGGTCGCGGCGATCGTCCCCGCCCGGGCCCAGCGCAGAAAGTCATCCTCCGGCTCGACCTCGCTCCACCGCTGCCAGCGGCGGGCGCGCAGGCTACTTCGTGCCATACAGCCGGTCGCCGGCGTCGCCGAGACCGGGAACGATGTAACCGCGCTCGTTGAGGCCGCGGTCGATCGCCGCGACGACGATCTGCACGTCCGGGTGGTCGCGGTGGATCCGCTCGATCCCTTCCGGCGCGGCGATGATCGCGATCAGGCGCACCGAGCTCGACCCCGCCTTCTTGACCGTCTCGACCGCCGCGGCCGTCGAGTTGCCTGTCGCGAGCATCGGATCGAGCAGGATCACGTCGCGGTCGGCGATATCCGCGGGCAGCTTCGCGTAGTACTCGATCGGCTGCAGCGTGTCCTCGTCGCGGTACATGCCGATGAAACCGACACGCGCGCTCGAGATCAGCGACAGCACGCCGTCCAGCATCCCGACGCCGGCGCGCAGGATCGGGCAGACCGCGACCTTCTTGCCGCTGATGCGCGGGAACTGCCCCACCTCGAGCGGCGTCTCGACCTCCACGTCCTCCGTTGGCATGTCCTTCGTCGCCTCGTACGTCAACAGGAGCGTCACCTCGTTGACGAGCTTGCGGAAGTGGACGGTCGGCGTGTCCTTGTCGCGCAGGTACGCGAGCTTGTGCTGGACGAGCGGATGCTTGACCTCTACGACGAGGCCGGTGCGCGCTTCCGTCACGCTCACTGCGTCACGTACGTCGTCCAGCCGCGGAAGCCTGGATACAGCGGTCGCTTTGCGCACAACGCGCCGACACGCGCGCGAATCGCATCGAGATCGGCTGCCTGCTCGAGCGTCTCGACGATCAGCGCGCCGACCTCGCGAACGTCGTCCTCGTCGAAGCCGCGCATCGTCACGGCGGGTGTGCCGATTCGGATGCCGGACGCGATCATCGGCGGCCGCTCGTCGAAGGGGACGGTGTTGCGGTTCGTCGTTATCTTGACGCTCTCGAGCCGCTGCTGGGCATCCTTGCCACTCCACTCCGACTGACGGAGGTCCATCTGCATCAGGTGGGTGTCCGTACCCCCGGTGAGGATGTCGAGCCCGCCGTCGATGAGCGCTTCCGCTAGTGCGTCCGCATTCCGCCGTATCTGCGCCTGGTAGTCGCGAAATGCCTGCGTCGCCGCAATCTTGAAGCAGGCGGCCTTCGACGCGATCGTGTGCATCATCGGGCCGCCCTGCATACCGGGGAAGACCGCGCGATCGATGCTCTGGGCGTGCTCCTCCTTGCAGAGGATGAAGCCGGATCGAGGACCAGCAAGCGTCTTGTGCGTCGTCGACGTGACGAAGTCCGAATGCTCGGTCGGGTTCGGATGCAAACCGGCCGCGACGAGTCCTGCGAAATGCGCCATGTCGCAGAGCAGGAGCGCGCCGACATCGTCCGCGATCGCACGAAACCTGTCGGCCTCCACCTTGCGCGGGTACGCCGACCCGCCGCAGACGATGAGGCGCGGCTTGCACTCGCGTGCAAGCTTCAGGACCTCGTCGTAGTCCACCATCATCGTCTCGCGCGACACGCCGTAATGAACGACGTTGTAGAGCTTCCCGGAGAAATTGACCTTGAGGCCGTGCGTCAGGTGCCCGCCGTGATCGAGCCGAAGCGCGAGCATCGTGTCGCCGGGCTGCATCGCCGCCGAGTACACCGCCATGTTCGTCTGCGCGCCCGCGTGCGGCTGGACGTTCGCGTGGTCGGCGCCGAACAGCTCCTTCGCGCGGTCGATCGCGAGCTGCTCGATCTCGTCGACGATCTCGCAGCCGCCGTAGTAGCGCTTGCCCGGGTAGCCCTCCGCGTACTTGTTGGTGGGCGTCGAGCCGATCGCCTCCAGCACCGCGGGCCACGTGAAGTTCTCGGACGCAATCAGCTCGATCTGACCGCGCTGCCGCTCCAGCTCGCGGCCGAGCAGCTCGGCGATCTCCGGGTCGACCTGGTCGAGCCCGGCTGTCGTCAGCTGCTCGAAGGTCTGCTGCGCGGCGACCGCCATCAGCTGGATCGTACTGGCGCCTGCAGTCGGCGGAGGATCTCCTCGGCCGGCACGGCTCCTTCCCGGAGGATGCGCGGCTGCGGGCCGGTCAGGTCGACGACCGACGACGGTGTGCCGGCTAGCTCGCCGCCGTCGAGCACGGCCGCCGCACCGGCGCGGATCTGCTCCGGCACGTCGGCGAGACTGCGCGGGTCGGGCTCGCCGGGGAGATTCGCGCTGGTGGCGACGACCGCTCCGACGCGGGCGAGCACTTCACGAGTGGGCCCGGTCAACTCGGGCACGCGTACACCGATGGTCTCGGGACTGGTGCCGGTCAGCCAGCGAAATCGACGGGCGGGATTCGGAACGACGAGCGTCAAGGGCCCGGGCAGCAGCTGTCGCGCGAGCGTCGCGGCGCGGCCGCGGAGCTCCGGGACGCACTCGAGCAGGTAGTCGAGGTCTACCGCGACGAGCGCGGTCGGCTGGGTGGCGGCGCGGCCCTTCAGCTCGTAGAGGCGGCGCGTCGACTCGGAGCGGTACGGCTCGGCTGCGAGGCCATAGACCGTGTCGAACGGCAGCACGACCGGCTTGCCCGCGCGCAGCGCTTCGACCGGATCCATCACCGGCGCCCTTCGACGACGCGCTCGATCCCGGCCAAGTCGGGCGTGATCCGCACGTCCGTGTACCCGAGCGACCTGAGCGTCGCGGCCACGTCACGTGCCTGGCACCAGCCGACCTCGAGCGCGAGGCGGCGCGTCCGCGCAATGCGGGCGATCTCCTCGTGCAGGCCGACGCCCACGAGCGCGCCGCGCGGCTCCCACTCGCGGATCTCGGGCTGCAGGAAGTCCCATTCCTCCGGCCTGACGTACGGCGGATTCGAGACGACCAGGTCCCAGCCCTCGGCTGCGACCTCGAAACCGCCCTCCCTGACCTCGACGTCGAGCCCGAGGCGGTCGGCGTTCTCGCGCGCGAGCGCCACCGCGTCGGGCGACGCGTCGACGGCGGTCACGCGCGCGCCGGGGTGCTCGTCCGCGACCGCCAGCGCGATCGCGCCGGTGCCGGTGCCGAGGTCGAGCACGCGCGGCTCCCGCTCGTCACGCAGAAGCTCGAGGCAGCGCCCGACCACGATCTCCGTTTCCGGCCGCGGCACGAGTGCGCGGGCGTCCGTCTTCAGCGTCAGCCGGCGGAAGCCCCATTCGCCGAGCACGTACGCGAGCGGCTCGCGCTTCAGGCGCCGTCCCAACAGGACCTGGAACGTGCCTGGCACCTCCACGTCGGCCTGCGCGTACACGCCGCTACGGGACACGCCCAGCACGTGCGCGAGCAGGAGCTCGGCGTCGACGCGGGGCGTGTCGACGCCCGCGTCCGCGAGCTCCCGCTCGGCGAGACGCACCGCTTCGGTCACGGTCACTCGCCGAGCGCGCGGCGGCGCTCCTCGGCCGTGAGCGCCTGCGTGAACTCGTCCAGCTCGCCCTGGAGGACGCGGTCGAGCTGGTGCGTCGTCAGCTTGATGCGGTGGTCGGTGATCCGGTTCTCGGGGAAGTTGTAGGTGCGGATCTTCTCCGCGCGTTCGGCCGAGCCGATCTGCGACCGGCGCGTCGCGTCGAGCTCGGCCTGCTGCTTTTCCCGCTCCATTTCGTACAGGCGCGCGCGCAGCACGCGCAGCGCCTTCTGGCGGTTTTGGAGCTGGCTCTTCTCGTCCTGCATCGAGACGACGACCCCGGTCGGGAGGTGGGTGATGCGGACGGCGGAGTCCGTCGTGTTGACGCTTTGCCCGCCGGGCCCGGTCGAGCGGTAGACGTCGACCTTCAGCTCGTTCGGATCGATCTCGACCTCCACGTCCTCGGCCTCCGGCATGACGGCGACCGTCGCCGTCGACGTGTGGATGCGACCTTGCGACTCCGTCTCGGGCACGCGCTGGACGCGATGCGTCCCGCCCTCCCACTTGAAGACCGAGTACGCGCCGTCGCCCTTGATCGCGAACGTGACCTCCTTGAAGCCGCCGGCCTCGCTCGGGCTGGAGCCGAGGTTCTCCACGGTGAAGCCGCGACGTTCGGCGTACCGCGTCAGCGCGCGATAGAGGTCGCCGGCCCAGATCGCCGCCTCGTCGCCGCCGACCCCTTGGCGGATCTCGAGGATCACGTCCTTGCTGTCCGCTGGATCGGTCGGCGCAAGCGCGACCCGCAGCTCCTCCTCGAGCGCGTGGCTCCGTTCCTCGAGCTCCGGGACCAGCTCCCGCAGAACGCCGTCCCCGCGTGCGGCCTCGAGGTCCTCGTGCACCTGCCGCCACTCCTGCGCGAGCCGGCGCGGCCCTTCGAGCTCCTTCAGGCGGCGGCCCGCCGCGGCCGCCTCCCTGTGGTCGTTGTAGACGGCAGGGTCGGACATGCGCTCCTGCGCCTCCTGGTACGAGCGTTCGAGCTCGTCGACGAGCTGTTCGATGTTGCCGGCCATCGCCGGCCCAGGTTAGCTCTGGAGGCGGGCGTCCAGCGTGATTTCGGGGACGCTCGCGAGCGCTTTCGAAACGGGGCAGTTCTCCTTCGCCGTCTCGGCGGCCTCCTGGAACGCGGCGTCGTCCATGCCGGGAACCTTGGCACGCACCGCGAGCGCGATCTTCGTGATCCCTTCGCCCGGCTGGAACGTCACCCTCGCGGACGTCTTCAGCTCCTCCGGCGCATGACCCGCCTGTCCGAGGCCGTTCGAGAGCGCCATCGAGAAGCAGCTCGCGTGCGCCGCGGCGATCAGCTCCTCAGGGCTCGTCTTCGAGCCGACGTCCTCGGAGCGTGCGTGCCAGTCCACGTCGAGCCCGCCAATCGCACCGCTCGAGACGGAGTCGATGCGGCCGCTGCCGCTCATCAGGTCGCCGTTCCACGTCACTTCGGCCGTCCGGTCAGTCGCCATCCGTGTCTCCCTCCAAGGTTGCGTTCACCGTCACCGTCGCGCTGGCCTCGACCAGCTTCGTAAGCGGGCAGCCGCCGTTCGCGCTCTGCGCCAGCCGCTCCAATGTCTCCTTGTCCATTTCTGTTACACGCGCGCGCGCGAGAAGCTCGGACGAGACGATCCGGTGCGAGCCGTCCTCGACCTGGTCGAGCGTGACGGTCGCGCGCACGTCGAGATGCTCGGGCGGCGAGCCGGCGCTGCTCAGCTCGCTCGCCAGCGACATTGCGAAGCACGCCGCGTGCGCGGCCGCGAGCAGCTCCTCGGGACTCGTCTTGCCATCCGGCTTCTCGATACGGGTCGCCAGCGAAAACGGCAGCTGGGAGAACGCACCGGTGAAGCCGCTGATCTCGCCGCTCCCGCGGGCGACGTTCCCTTCCCAGGTGACGCTTGCTTCGCGCTGCACTCGCGGCACGACGTGAAGGCTATGCGCCCGCACAGCGCCTGCGTGCCGGTGACCCAACCGAGCGGCTGTGGAGCAAAAGTCACGCTTTCGTCACAACCAGGGTCAGACCCTGGAATTTGGAACGCGTCTCTTAAGGCCTAGGCCATCACTTCGACTTTGCGCGCGTCGTCGGCGGCGCGGCTCTCTAGCGCGAGCACTTCCTTCAGTGCGCGGATCGAGACCTCGATCTGGTCGAGCGACGGCTGTCGCGTCGTCAGGCGCTGCAGCCAGAGCCCCGGCGCCAGCAGCGTCATCAGGATCCGGTTGCGCTGATGCTTCCCCGCGAAGCGGATCAGCTCGTAGGCGAGCCCGGCGATCACGGGCAGCAGCAGGATGCGCGTCGCGATCAGCCAGTACCAGTGCGGGCGACCGAAGAAGGCGAAGACGAAGATCGCGATCACCATCACCCAGAGCAAGAAGGCGGTGCCGCAGCGCGGGTGGATCAGGCTGTGGCGCTGCACCGTCTCCGGTTCCAGCTCCTCCCCCGCTTCGTACGCGTTGATCGCCTTGTGCTCCGCCGCGTGGTACTGGAACACGCGCCGCAAGTCGGGGAAGAGCGAGATCAGCGTCAGGTAGAGGACGAAGATCGTCACCCGGATCAAGCCTTCGACGATCACGAACCAGCCCGCCTCGATGCCGATCCAGTCCGTGATCAGGGCCGGGGAGATCTTGAACAGCAGGATCGCGAACCCGATCGCGATCGCGAACGCGAAGATCAGCTGCGCGCGCGTGAGCTCGGTCGCGACCTCTTCCCCGTCCTCACCCTCCTGCTGCGCCGCGTAGTTCGCGGAGATGGCGAGCGCGCGGAAGCCGATCGCGAGCGACTCACCCAGGGCGATCACTCCGCGGATGACCGGCAAGCGCCAGACGAAGTGCCGCGCCATCGGCGACTTGATCGGCTGGTGCACCTGCGCGATGTCGCCGTCCGGCTTCCGCACGGCCACGGCCCAATTGGACGGGCCGCGCATCATCACGCCCTCCAGAACGGCCTGTCCGCCCACGGTTGTCATGTGAGAAGCCTGCGGCTAGCCGCGGCGCGCCCCGCCGGCCTTCTCGAGCCGGCGCTGGAAGCGCTCGACGCGACCGCCCGTGTCCACGAGCTTCTGCTTGCCCGTGTAGAACGGGTGGCAGTTCGAGCAGATCTCGACGTGGAGCTCGGGCCTCGTCGAACGCGTCTGGAACGTGTTCCCACAGGAGCACGTCACGGTCGCGAGGACGTATTCGGGATGGATTTCAGGCTTCATCTTGCGCGGCCAGGATAGCAGCGGCCGTTTTCAGGGCCACGTTGCCGCCCGAGACCACCGCCGCGACCGTCTGACCGCGCTCGAGCTCGACCCTTCCGCTGAGCAGCGCGGCCGCAGTCGCCGCCCCGGCCAGCTCGCACGCAAGCTTCATGCGGCCGTACATGAAGGCGAAACCGGCCTTCAGCTGCTCCTCGCTCACAAGCACGGATGCGACGCCGAGCCGCGAGCAGACGGCGATGCAGTTCTCGCCGGCGTACGGACCGTTGAGCCCGTCGGCCTCGGACTCGGCTTCGACGTGGACGACGTGCCCGGCCTTCAGTCCCTCGTGGAGGGCCGGCGAGCGTTCCGGCTCGACGGCGATCACCCGTGCGTCGGGGTTGATGCCTTTGACCGCTGTGGCGATGCCGGACACGAGCCCCCCGCCGCCGACCTGCACCAGCACGACCTCCGCGTCCGGAGCGTCCTCGAGCATCTCCAGTCCAACCGTCCCCTGGCCCGCCATGACGATCGGGTCGTCATACGGGTGGACGAGCGTCCGGCCCGTCTCCGCGATCAGCTGCTCGAGCCGCTCGAACGCGGCGACTTTGTCGGGCGCCTCCGTGTCGACCGTCGCGCCATAGCCGCGCGCGGCCGCGATCTTCATCGGGCTCGCGTCCTGCCACATCACGACGAGCGCGTCGAGATCTTCGAGCGCGGCCGCATACGCGAGCGCCTGCGCATGGTTGCCCGCTGAGATGGAGATCAGCCCGCGGCGCTTTTCGTCCTCGGTGAGCGCCGCGAGCTTGTTCAGGACGCCGCGCGGCTTGAACGAGCCCGTGCGCTGGAACAGCTCTGCCTTGAAGCGGACGTCCGCGCCAATCCGCTTCGACAGAGTGGCCGACGCGAAAAGCGGCGTGCGGTGCAGGCGACTGCCGATTCGTTCGCGGGCGTGGTGGACGTCGTCGAGCGAGATCAGCGCGTCGGTCGTCGCCATCGTCCCCAGATCGTAAGCTTCAGAGCATGCTCTGGACGGTCCTGACGGTGATCTTCGTCGTCGGCGCGTTCCTCGTCGTCGCGAGCACTTCCCTGGCAGGAAGACACGGGTCTTCTCGTAAAAGCCGGTCAACCCAAAGGCGATACGTTCTGCGAAGTTCACCGGGATGTCCTGCGCGAAGATCTCGGTGCCAAGATCGTGAACCGCCAAGAAGTCGCCCACGTGCAGTGCCGACGCGAACGCGTCGACCTCCCGCGGCTTGTTGCCGTTGTCGCAGTAGATGACAAAGGGCCTCGGCGCCCCTGCAATCAGCTCCCGCACAGCGTCTGGCCGCTCCCAGAGGTCGAGCTGAACGAACCCGGGGGCGCCGGGATCAGGCCGGCCGATGTCGATGGTCTTGAACCACTCGACTCGCGCGCTCAACCACCTGGCGAACGCGCCCGAGGCGCGAGCAGCGCTCGTGGCTGAGCTTGGAGGAGGAAGTCGTCCCACGCCTTCAGGTCTTCTGGCGCCTGTAACGCTCCCGGCAGGATTGCCGTTCCGCGCCGCCGATCCTCCAGAAGCTGCGCAGAGAGCTCGTATGGGCGATTTGGCTCTTCGTTGACGACGAGCCGCTCGTGCAGCTCTGACGGCAGAACGCTCCTCGCCGCACGGAGCAACTCGTCCGCGGGCGCGGGCAATTCTTCGGGAACGCGGAGTACGGCGCTCACGAGCACGTCTTGCGCATCCGGGTACACCGTGAGGAAACGCGATCCCAGTTGCTTCACCACGGTCCGGAGCGGCCCTTGGTACTCCTCGACGTTTTCGGCCGCCCCGAACACCCTGAGGCTGTAGGTCCGTAGCGGCATCCGACTACGTCAACGTGTACTCGGGCCCGCTGCCGCCCTCGGGCGGAGTCAGGCGCCCGCCTTTCGCAGTGATCGCGCCGCACTGCACGCAGTTCGAGGGCGTCACGGTCACGCCGTCGCCTGCAGCCTCGTAGACCTGTGCCGGGCACATGCGCTCCCACATGCGCGCGAGCTCCGGCGGGACGTCGCGGCGGATCACGATGTGGTTCGGCTGGTCGTCACGCGTCTTGTTGCCGGACGCGAAGACCGAGGAGAGCCTGTCGAAGGTGAGCGTGCCGTCCGGCGCCGGATAGCTCTGGGCGCGGTCGGTGCGGATCAGCTCCTGGTCGACGTCACGCTCGGTCCGCGTGTTGCCGGGTGGGAAATGTCCCTTGGTCGCGGTCATCGCGCCGGCGAGCGCGCCGCCGAGCCAGAACCCCCGTCCAAACGCCTGCCGCATGTTGCGGACCTCTTGCAGGTCCTTCCAGACGAAGCTCTGCCGGAGTGCGTCGTCGTAGACGGCGAGCGCGCCCGGCGTCGACGGCGTCTGCCCGCGCTGCAGCGCGGCGAACGCCGCCTCGGCAGCGAGCGAGCCGGACTCGATCGCATAGTGGATGCCTTTCAGCGCGGGCACGTTGACGAGCCCGGCCCCGTCGCCGCAGATCAGCAAGCCGGGAGCGTGCAGTCGCTTCGGCAGCGACAGGAAGCCGCCCTCCGGAATCGTCTTCGCACCCCACGCGACGCGCTCGCCGCCTTCCAGCAGCTTGCGCACGAGCGGATGCGTCTTCAACTCCTGCAGCAGGTCGTGCACCGACAGCTCCACGTCCCGGTAGTCGAGCCCGACGACCATCCCCAGCGTCACCATGTCCTCGCCCATCGGGTAGATGAACGACCCGCCGAACTCCCGGTACTTCGCCGCGGCGCGCAACGGCCAACCCATCGTGTGGATGACGCGGTTGAGTGGACGGGCGACCTTCCAGACCTCCTTGACCCCGAGCGCCCAGACCTGCGGGTTCTCGCCCGCGAGCCCGAACCGGTTCAGCGCCACGCCGGTCAGATGTCCCTGCGTCCCCTCGGCGAGCACGGTGACACGCGCCACGAGATCGGCGCCCGGCTCGAAGTTGCCCAGCTCCTGCCCTTCGCGCCCGCGTCCTTTGTCGCCGGTGCGGACGCCGCGTACCCGCCCGTCCGCAGCCAGGAGCTTCACGGCGGCGGTCTCGGGCAGGATCATCGCGCCGCTCTCCTCGGCCTGCTCGGCGAGCCAGCGCCCAAGCTGCGACAGCGACGCGACGACATTGCCCTCGTTCTTCATCGTCGGCGGCGTCGGGATCCGCAGGGCGCGGCGCGGCGTCAGGAAGTACACCGACTCGTGCTCCACCGGCCCGTAGAAGGGCAGCTCGTCGATCCGCTTGCGCCCCTTGAAGAGCCGCCGCAGCGCACGCGGGTTGACGACGGCGCCCGAGAGGAGATGCGAGCCGGGCTGCTTCCCCTTCTCCAGGACGGCGACGGGCACCTCGCCAAGCCGCTCCCGCACCTCGGGAGCGCCCTCGAGCAGCTGTCCCAGCCGGATTGCGCAGGCGAGCCCCGCCGGGCCGGCACCGACGATCAGGACGCCGACCTCGATGCGCTCGTCCTCGGGATCCGTCGGCGCGCCGATGTGGTCGCGCGGATCGAACGGCGGCAGGTAGTCGGCCGGTCTCACGATCCCTTGCGGGCGCGAACCAGCTCGGTCAGCTTCGGTACGACCTCGTGCACGTCGCCGACGACGCCGAGGTCGGAGAACTCGAAGATCGGAGCGTTGGGATCCTTGTTGATCGCGACGATCACACCGGAGCTCTGCATCCCGACCTTGTGCTGGATCGCGCCGGAGACGCCGCACGCGATGTACAGCTTCGGCGACACCGTCTTGCCGGTCTGACCCACCTGCGTCGCGTACGGGTACCAGCCCGCGTCGACGACTGCGCGCGTGGCGCCGACGGCGCCGCCCAGCGCCTTCGCGAGCTCTTCGACGAGCGTGAAGTTCTCGGGGCCGCCAAGCCCGCGCCCGCCGGCCACGATCACGTTCGCATCCTCGATCGACGGTCCCTCGCTCTCCTCGTGCGCCTGGTCGATCATCCGCGCCGTCGTCGAGAAGTCTTCGAGCGAGACCTGCACATCCTCGAGCTCCGCCGAACCACCCGTCGCGCTCGGGTCAAACGAGCCCGAGCGGAAGAGGGCGATGCGCGGTTCGGACGTCCAGCCGACATCGACGTAGACGGAGTCCTGCAAGGCCGGACGCTTGCCGACGAGCTTGCCGTCCTCGGACACGAGGTCGACGAGGTCCCAGTTGACGCCGGCGTCGACACGCGCCGCGAGACCGGCGGCGACGTCGGCAGCGAGCACGGAGTTCGCGAAAAGCACCGTGTCGATCCCTTTGTCGCGCACGAGCCCTGCGAGGACGTCGACGCGCGGCTGCGGGAGCGGCGCCTCGAGCTGCGCGTCCTCCGCGACGTACACCTTCCCGGCGCCGAACTTGCCCGCCTCGTCCGCGAGTCCGCGCACGTTCGAGCCCGCGACCACGCCCGCCAGGTCGCCGTCGCCGAGCGTGGCCGCCTTCGACAGCACTGCGAGCGACGACTTCAGCAGCTCGTCGCCGTGGTGCTCGAGGAAGACGAGCGTGCTCATACGAGGCGCTTCTCCGCGAGGAAGTCGAGGACGGCCTGCGCGGCGTTGCCGTCGTCTTCGATCTTCTGCGAGTCGCCGCGGGCCGGCGGATCGTTGAGCGCGTACACCTCGGTGCGCGACGCGAGCCCGTCGAGACCGAGGTCGGCGAGCAACACCGTCTCCTGCGGCTTCGACTTCGCGCCCATGATCCCCTTGAGCGAGGGGTAGCGCGGCTCGTTGATCGCATCGGACACGGCGATCACGGCCGGCAGCGGCGCCTCGATCACGTCGTAACCGAACTCCGTCTGGCGCTTCACGGTGAGCTTGCCATCCGCGTGCGTGACCTCGGCGGCCTGAGAGACGACAGGCAGGCGGAGCCGGTCCGCGACCGCAGCCCACAGAACCGCGCCGTCGGAGTCGTTCGCCTGCTGGCCGAACAGGATCAGGTCGGCGCTCTCGCGCTCGAGCGCCTTGGCGAGCACCGCGCTCGTCGCGACCAGATCGGCGCCGGCCGCTCCGTCGTCGGAGACGAGCACCGCGCGGTCCGCGCCCATCGCGAGCGCCTTGCGCAACGCGTCCTGCGCCTTCGCCGGCCCCATGGAGACGAGGACGATCTCTCCCTCGCCGCCGGTGTCCTTCAGGCGGAGGGCCTCCTCGACCGCGTTGGCGTCAAAAGGGTTGAGCGCCCCCTCGCCGGAGCGGTCGAGCCGCTTGGTCTCGGGATCGATCCGGCGCGTTCCCTCCGGAACTTGCTTGACGCAGACGGCGATCTTCATGCGTCGCGCACTCTACTGAGGCCGAATCCGCTGCTAAGCGGCATCGCTTGCGATGCCGCTTGGAGGGTGCGCGGGCTTTGCCCGCCACCCGTCTTGACCAACCCTCTTGGGCGATCTGCGAGAGAAGAACCGAATAGCTTGCTAGCCTGCAGACCTTCGAGCGCGAACCGGAGCGCCCGTCCCCCGCTATGAGACGCCACCGGACGACAGCCCGAGGGGTTCTCTTCCTCGCGGTGATCCTCGGCCTCGCCGCCGGGACGGCGGCTGCTGCCGCCCCGAAGGTTCCCGAGCACATCGTCTTCCCAGTCGTCGGCGTCGTGAACTACATCGACGACTTCGGCGCGGCGCGTCCCGGCGGACGGCACCAGGGCAACGACCTTACGGCCGCGAAGAAGTCACCCGCAGTCGCCGCCGAGGCGGGCACGGTCAAGTACTGGACGACCTCGCGCGCGGCCGGCTGCATGCTCTACCTGTACGGCGAGAGCGGGACGATCTACTACTACATCCACCTCAACAACGACCTGACGATGCGGAACGACAACCGCGGCAAGTGCGTCAAGGGCACGGCGTACACGGTGAGCAACGGCGCGCGCGTGCAGGCGGGTCAGCAGATCGCGTACGTCGGCGATTCAGGCGACGCGGACGGCGGGATGTCGCATCTGCACTTCGAGGTGCACCCGGGCGGCGGCCGCGCGGTCAGCCCGTACCCCTTCCTGCAGAAGGCCTACAAGCTGCTCTTCGCGGCGAAGGCGGGAACGCCGTTCTCGCTCACGCTGACCGGAACGGTCGTGTCTGCAGCGCCCGACCGACTCGTCGTCAACGTCTCCACGTCGCAGGCATGGCCGTCCGGCCTGACGCTGACCAAGCTGAACCGCCCGATCGCCGTCACGGTGCCGGACACGACGCTCGTCCAGACCGTCGCGCCGACGCTGCGCACGATCGCGAGCGTCACGCTCGCGACCAAGGGCCAGAAGGTCGTCCTCTGGACGCAGCCCGCGCCAGCGTCGCTGAAGGCGCAGCGCGGGGACGACGGAGTGCTCAGCTCCGCGCTGATCCAGCTCGGCTAGCTCAGCAGGGCGTTGGCTTCTGTCCGCCCGGCGGGAGGCAGAGCGTGATCACCTGCGGCCGTTTCGCGGCGCTGAGCTTCGCGCCGACGCGGACGGGACAGCCCCTCCCACGGCAACGGACCCTGACGGTGGCGCCGGCCGGCCTGTGCACCACGAACTTCACGACGCCTGTGTACCGCCGGTGGACGCTCCACCGCGCGTCGACGAACGCGTCCACCAGCCGGAAGGGCACAGGATCGTCGTCCACGATCGTGACGGTGCCGCGCGCATCCGCACGTTGTAGTCGGTCGAGTCGGCAGTCCCGTCAGCCGTCGCGTGGTGGACAGTCACCGTCTCAGTGCTCGCCGGCGCCAGCGTCACCGTAGGCCCGGCGACGATGTCGACATTCGTCTCGTGCGTGGTGACGTCGTCGATCGTGAGCGCCGGCAGGGTGCCCGGCGTGAACTTCGCGGCCACGATCTTCTCGACGTCCATCGTGAGCGTGCAGGTCGAAGACGAGCCAGAGCAGCCCCCGCCCCGGCCAAGGAAGCTCTCGCGGGCAGCCGGATGGGCGGTCAGCGCGACGCGCATGCCGGAATCGAACGACTCGGAGCAAGCGCTCGGGCAGTCGATGCCATCCGGACTGCTCGTCACGGTGCCGCTGCCGCTGACTTGGACGTGCAGGGTTGCGCTGCCGGCGCGGGTCGCGCCGACGGCAAGCACGACCAGCAACAGCGCGACGAGCTTCATCGGCCCTTGAAAACGGGCTCCCGCTTCTCGACGAAGGCCGTCAGGCCTTCCCTCGCGTCCTCGCTCGAGAACAGCTCGCCGAACACCTCTCCCTCCGCCCGGAGATTAGCCTCGTGGTCGCCGCCGAGCGCCCGATTCGAGAGCTCTTTCATGATTCGAATCGCGACATTGCTCTTCGACGCGAGCAGCGCAGCCGTCTCGCGCGCCTTGTCGAGCACCGGATCGTGCACGGCGTTGACGAGCCCGATCCGCAGCGCCTCCTCGGCGTCGACGACGCGGCCGGTGAAGATCAGCTCCTTCGCCACGCCGAGACCGCAGACGCGCGCCAGTCGCTGCGTGCCACCCCAGCCGGGGATGATCCCCAGGTTGACCTCGGGCTGGCCGAGCTTCGCGTTGCTGGACGCGTAGCGGACGTCGCACGCGAGCGCGAGCTCGCACCCGCCGCCGAGTGCGAAGCCGTTGACGGCGGCGATCGTGGGCTTCGGCATCGTCTCGAGCAGGCGACCCGCCTCGTGTCCGAGCGCGCCCCACGCCTTCGCCTCCTCGACGCCGAGACCGCTCATGTACTTGATGTCGGCGCCTGCGACGAACGCCTTCTCGCCCGCGCCGGTCAGGATCACGACCCGCGCTCCGTCGTCCTCGGCCAGGGCGGCCAGCCGGTCGCGCAGCTCCGTCAGCGTCTCGACGTCGAGCGCGTTCAGCGCGTCCTGCCGGTCGACGGTCACGACTGCGACCGCGTCCTCGCGGTCGACGTGAATCAACTGACGGGAACCTTTCCTTGCAGGAACTCCACGATCTCGCTCGTGGCGGCGCCTGGCCCGAAGACCTCTGCGACGCCCAGCTGCTTGAGCTCGTCCGAATCCTCACGCGGGATCGTCCCGCCGACGACGACGAGCACATCGTCGGCGCCGTTCTCCTTCAACCCCTCGAGGATCCGGGGCACGAGTGTCATGTGCGCGCCCGAGAGGATGGAGATGCCGACGGCGTCCGCATCCTCCTGGATCGCCGTCTCGACGATCTGCTCCGGCGTCTGGTGCAGGCCGGTGTAGATCACCTCCATGCCGGCGTCGCGCAACGCGCGCGCGATGATCTTCGCGCCGCGGTCGTGCCCGTCGAGACCGGGCTTGGCGATGACGACCCTGATCTTCCGCGCCACGAGCCCCTGAGTCTACGGCCGTACGCGCGAGAGCGTGACCTTCCACGACGCGCGCTGCTCGAGCGTGCCCGCCTCGGGCGCACCGTAGGTCTTCCGGCGCGAGGCGGACGCGGTCAGCGTGATGCGCGCGATGCGCGGGTTGGTAACCGTCCCGACCCGGAGGTGGAGTGGGCCGGGGATGGGCCCGAGCGGCGCCTCGAGGACGTCGGCCGGCTCACGCGGACAGGAGGCGGTCCGAAGGCGAACGTTGCGAAACGGCCCCAACCTGATCGTGCCCGCCCGCGGCCCGACGACGCCGATCGTCCCGCCCTTGAACGTGCGTCTCGTCTGCGCGCAGTCCGCAATCGACTCCGTCCGCTCGCTCCCGCAGATCTGCGTGGTCGTGTTCGCGCCGGACAGCTTCACCGTGCCTGTGAGGCCGCGCACGGTGGTCGCGGCCAGGACGCGGCCCGCGAAGCGGACGACGAGCGGGTGGGCTGTCCGAAAGCTGACGTCGCGGATCGCTTCGGAGCGCACCGTCTGCTCGCAGTCACCGGCCGGCACCGACGCGCCCGTGTGATCCCACTCCTGGTGCGCTGTCCCGCTGATCGTCAGGCGGAACATCGTCGGGGTACGCGCGGCTGAAGCGCTCGCCGCGGCGAGGCAGAGGACCCCTATGAGCGTTAGAAGACCGGCGTCTCGCGCCAGACTCCCCAGACCGCCCGCAGTGCGTCGCACATTTCTCCCATGGTCACGTACACCTTGGAAGCCTCGACGATCGGCTGCATCAGGTTCCTCTCGTCGTGGGCCGCATCCTCCTTCAGTCGTGCCAGTACGGACTCTACTGCGGCGGAATCGCGACGGTCACGCAGCGCCTGCACGCGCCCGATCTGCTTCTCCTCCAGCGCCGGGTCGATGCGGAGCAGCTCGAGCGGCTGCTCGTCCTCGTGCCGATAGCGGTTGACGCCGACGATGATCCGCTGCCGCTGCTCGACCTCGTGCTGGTAGCGGAACGACGCCTCGGCGATCTCCCGCTGGAAGAAGTTCTCCTTGATCGCGGAGATCACGCCGCCCAGCTTGCGAATCCGGTCGAAGTAGTCGTACGCCTCGGCCTCGAGCCGGTTGGTCAAATCCTCGACGTAGTACGAGCCGCCGAGCGGGTCGATCGTGTTCACGACCCCCGTCTCGTGCGCGATCACCTGCTGCGTGCGCAGCGCGAGCCGCACCGCGTTCTCGGTCGGCAGCGCAAGCGCCTCGTCGAACGAGTTCGTGTGCAGCGACTGCGTGCCGCCGAGCACGGCCGCGAGCGCTTCGAGCGCCGTGCGGATGATGTTGACCTCGGGCTGCTGCGCGGTCAGCGACACGCCGGCCGTCTGTGTGTGGAAGCGCATCAGCCACGACCGCGGATTGCGCGCGCCGTAGCGCTCGCGGAGCTCGTGCGCCCAGATGCGGCGCGCCGCCCGGTATTTCGCGATCTCCTCGAAGAAGTCGAGGTGCGCGTTGAAGAAGAACGACAGCCGCGGTGCGAAGTCGTCGACGTCGAGGCCGCGCTCGATCGCCGCCTCGACGTACGCGAAGCCGTCGGCAAGCGTGAACGCGAGCTCCTGCGCGGCCGTCGAGCCTGCTTCGCGGATGTGGTACCCGGAGATCGAGATCGGATGCCAGAGCGGCATCTCCTTCGCGCAGAACTCGATCATGTCGATGACGAGCCGCATCGACGGCTCGGGCGGGAAGATCCATTCCTTCTGCGCGATGTACTCCTTGAGGATGTCCGTCTGGATCGTCCCGCGGAGCTGCGCGCGCGGCACTCCCTGCTGCTCCCCGACGCAGAGGTAGAACGCGAGCAGCATCGCCGCGGGCGAGTTGATCGTCATCGACGTCGACACCTCGTCCAGCGGGATGCCGGCGAACAGCGTCTCCATGTCGCCGAGGGAGTCGATCGCGACGCCCTCGCGGCCCACCTCGCCGAGCGAGCGCGGGTGGTCGGAGTCGTAGCCCATCAACGTCGGCATGTCGAACGCGGTCGAGAGCCCCGTCTGCCCGTGGTCGAGCAGGTAGCGGAAGCGCGCATTCGTCTCCTCGGCCGTGCCGAAGCCGGCGAACTGCCGCATCGTCCAGAGCTTGCCGCGGTACATCGAGGGATAGACGCCGCGGGTGAACGGATAGACGCCCGGATAGCCGAGGTCGCGGTCGTACTCGATCTCGACGTTGTCGGGTGTGTAGAGCGGCT
>WNFV01000647.1_pt1 | contig 47084 bp, 34 predicted proteins | sample 5400101 | NCBI WGS metagenome assembly WNFV01 (sample SAMN13153361, study PRJNA577476) | soil metagenome | isolation source: 115 cm soil or saprolite under grassland replicate 1 | place: USA:California | collected 2016-06-15
TGAAGGAGGTCCCGATCACCGTGAGGGCCCGGCTGAGCGGGGAGTCGAAGAAACCAGGTTCGCTCAAGTACGGGTTCCGCTTCACCAAGGTCATCATCCAGACCTGGCTGCGCTGAACCCGAGAATACCCACTTCCGTCCCCGCACAAGGGGGATGGCCTCTTCGCGGTGTAGACGGTCGGCAGAGGGTATCCCCGTCCACGGCTTCCTACTCCGCCCGCGAAGCGGTGCCGTCAAGCGTGGAACGTGACACCCTTGGCCAGCGCCACGAGGATCGAAGCCTTGAGCTTGCTAGGGGGCGTTCCCGCATCCGCCCACCATCCCTGCAGGACCTCAAAGGTCATCTCCCCGTTCTGCACGTAGGCGTTATTCGCGTCGGTGATCTCGAGCTCGCCCCGGGCGGAAGGGATGAGTCCCGCGATGATGTCGAAGATGCGCGCGTCGTACATGTAACAGCCGGTCACCACGAGGTCGCTCTTCGGGTCCTCGGGCTTCTCCTCGATCGAAACGATCCGCCCCTCCTCCACGGTGGCAACGCCGAAGCGCTTGGCGTCCTCCATCGAGACCCGTTTCAAGAGCAGCTTGGCTCCGTGCTCCTGTCGGCGGAAGGCCTCGATGTACGGCGTGAGGTCTTCCTGGTAGATCTGGTCACCCAGGATGACCACAACGGGCTCGCCGTTCACATGAGGGGCGGCCTTGGCCAGTGCGTCCGCGATCCCGAGCTCGCCCTCCTGCCGTTCGTAGACGATCCGTACCCCGAGCCCTCCCCCGTCATCGAGGAGCGCCTGGAACTGCTCGAGCTCGTGTCCGGTGACCACGATCAAGTCCCGAAGGTCGGCCTGGGCCAGCGAGCGGATGGGGAAGTAGATCATCGGCTCGTCGAACACATCCAGAAGGTGCTTGTTGACCACCCTTGTCATCGGTTGGAGCCGCGAGCCGAGGCCGCCGGCAAGCACCACGCCTTTCACGCCATCTTGCCCACGTACCGACGGACCGAGCATCGCCAGTCGATCAGGGGTACGCCCTGCCGCCTGGCTCGTTCGAGCGACAGGACGCTGTTCGCCGGCCGGGTCGCCACAACGCGGCCAACGTGGCGCCGGTATGTCTCGGAGTCGATACGCTCAACAGCCACGGAAAGGCCGGCCGCGCCGACCGCCAGCTCGGCCAGGTCCGCCCACGTGGCAGCCTCACCGTCGCCAGCGACGTGGAGGATCCCGGGGGTCGGGACCCGGACCAGGTGTGCCAGCGACGCGGCCAGATCCTGAGCCCAGGTGGGGCGGCCGCGCTGGTCGTCGACGACCCGAAGCGGCCCGCCCATACGAGCGCCCTCCAAGATGGCCGTCACGAAGTTCCGCCCCACCCCAAACACCCAGGAGGTCCGGACGATGAGGTTCTGCGGTCGCCGTCGCACGTATTGCTCGCCGGCCAGCTTGGATCGACCGTACGCGTTGAGGGGCGCTGGAGGGTCGTCCTCCGCGTACTCCCCCTGCTTTCGGCCGTCGAACACGTAATCGGTCGACACGTACACTACGCGACCCCGATCCCCCGCCGCTTCCACGACGTTTCGGGTGCCCACGGCGTTGACGGCATTGGCCCGCTCCGGATCGCGCTCGCACTCGTCCACGTTGGTCAGGGCGGCCAGGTGGATGATGATGTCGACTCCCGCTACGGCGTTTCGCACTGCGGCCGCGTCCGTCACGTCGAGGTCCGCGCGGGCTTGGAACTGGGCCTGCGGGATTTCGGTCCGGAGGGCGCGTCCGACCTGGCCCCCCGCCCCCGTCACGAGAACGACGGGATCGCGTCCCACCGCAGCCCCGGGTTCTCCCTGTCCCGCCGAGAGAGGATCGGCTGGTCGATGCCCCACGGAACCGCGAGCGTAGGGTCGTTCCACGCTAGGCCGAACTCGTCGGTCCCGTCGTACTCCTCGCTCACCCAATAGATGAGATCCACGTCGGTCAGGGCCAGCAACCCGTGGGCGACGCCAGGAGGGATGTACAAGGCGGCTGGCTCCTCGCCATCCAAGACGAGCGTCTGCACGAGGGGTCGCTCCTCTTGGACCCTGAGGTCGGCCAGCCCCACCCGCGCCCGCCCCGACACGACGTACCAGAGATCCGCCTGCCTGCGATGGTAATGGAGACCCCGGAGCACGTTGCGTCTTGATCGCGAATGGTTGGCTTGGACGAACCGTTCCGGATACCCAGAAGCACGGAACAACTCGACGAGCCTGCCCCGATCGTCGGCGTGGACCTCCGGCTGCGACAGAACCACGCCCGCGATCCCAGTGACCGTCACCGCGCCCCCCTCTCTACCGCATCCGCGTATAGCTCCTCGGCCTTCGGCAAAAGTGGGATCCACCAATCCCGGTGCGAGCGGTACCAGGCCACGGTTTCCATCAGCCGGTCCTCGAGCGCCCTGGCGGGCTGCCAGCCGAGCGCACGGATCTTCGACGCGTCGATGGCGTAGCGCCGATCGTGCAATGGGCGATCGTACTCGGTGAGGTAGACCGCGTCCTCCGGACTGCCCGCGGCCCTAGCGATCATCCGGGCAATCTCCACGTTGGGAAGTTGCTGCCCCTGGGGGGCCAAGTTGTACACCTCACCCGGGGTTCCCTGGCTGATGAGGAGCTCGATCCCGGCGCAGGCGTCATCGACGAACATCCAGTCTCGAACATGCATGCCGTCGCCCCACACGGGGATACGCTCCTCGAGGAGGCCACGAATGATCCATCGGGGGACGGCCTTCTCAGGGTGCTGCCAGGGGCCGAAGCAGTTCGTCGGCCTCGCCACTATCAAGGGGACCCGGCCGAAGAACGATCGGGCCAGGTCGTCAGAGAGGGCTTTACTCCGTGCATACGCGCTGGTCGCTCGGCCTTCTGCGGGGACCTTGTCCTCTTCCCGAAAAGGCCGGCCCGAACACGGGCCGTATACCTCGTCGGTGGAGATGTGCACCACCAGGCCGACCCCAGCCTCCTCAGCAGCTTCCATCACCCGGCGAGTGCCCTCCACGTTCGAACGGAGAAACCGGCGTCCCTCACGCTCGCTCCTGGTGACGTGGCTCTCGGCGGCGAAGTGCACGATCAAGGGGGGGCGCTCACGTCGCACCAGCTCGGTGAACACCTCTGAGGCCACGTCCATGCGCTCCGTCCGGATACTCCAATGCCCATGATGTTGGAGCGTCTCGGCGATCCGCCGCTCGTCGGCGGCGTACGTTGCCAGATCTACATTCAGGACGCCCTGGCCTCTGTGTGCCGCCGCTCGGATGAACGCCGATCCCAGAAAACCCAGCCCACCGGTGACGAGGATTCGCTCTGCCATGCAGTCACCTCATCGAGCCTCGCCGTTCCCGGCTCCCGCTGATCAGCACCTTCTTCAACCAGCGATCTCCTCGTCTAGCGAAAAGAGGCTACACGACGTGGAACGTTTGGCGCGGAGGAACTTCAGCCGACAGGCTCGGACGCCGATCCAGCGAGATCACCGGTTGGGCATTCGAACAGCGCCCGCCACATCAGGTCCAGTGGTAGGTTCGCGGTGATCACGAGCGAGCAGCCTCCAATCGGCTTTGCCTCAGTGTTCCTTTCGGGCGGTAGGTCCGGCGTGCTCGATGCCCTGTCAGGCCGGCTAGGGCCAGCAGTGCGCTCGTGAACCCGGCCGATCCAGCCAGCCCATAGCCGATCCAGGGGTCGTGGTACCAGAGGGTGATCTCGTGCCGGCCTGCGGCCACCGGGATGCCCTGAAGCAGGTGGTCTGCGGGAAGGATCCGGACCGCCCGACCGTCGACGGTGGCGTGCCAGTTCCGAGCGTACGGGGTACGGACCAGCACCACTCCATCGACGGGAGCGTCGACCGACAGCTTGGCTGCCTGAGGCCCCTCAGCTCGATACTCCACACTCCCCTCTCCGGCTGACCCCGTCCCCACCCCACCGAGGCCCGGATCCTCTTCGAGGATCACGTTGGTCGAGGGATCGAAGCCCGGCGAGGTCACAGCGCGGAGGCTGGCCTCCGAACCTCGTACGACCCTCCAGAAAGCCAGGAAGGATGCCCGGGGTGGCGGGTTCGGATGGTCGTACAGGATCCATCGGCCCTCCCGGGCGAGGGGGGTCCATCCCGGTAGCTCCGCGGTCCCGGCGGGCTGGGCGGGCGTGGGGACCTCGCCGCGAACGACGGCTCCTCCCACGTCGAGCAGGTCCATCGTGCCGGCTGACGGGTGTTCGAAGAACGATGCGTTGTACGCCAGGGGCCGACCGGCCACTCTCCGCACGTAGGTCCAGTAGCGCTCGAGCTGGACCGGGTTGTATCCCTGGGCGTCTCGGAGGCCGAACAGCATCGCCCGCTGGTTCGCCATCAACCCCCAGTGCGCCGGGTCTTGGAGCGTGAGATAGCCTCGAGAAGTCGCTTCGTCTGGGTCCAGGCTGACGTATCGGGCCGGTGATCCTTCCAACGCGCGGGCGATGCGGTCCGGCCGCAGATAGGCCTGGACGTCGATGTCCGGAGGGGCAAGTGGCACGAACCAGTTGGTGGTCAGCGTTCCGAACTGGTCGTCCGCGTAGGCCCGGTTTGCGCCGAAAGAACCCGAGGTCTGGCCGAGCAGCCCGCCGGCGGTGAGCTCCAGCGCGAGCAGCGCGGGCACCAGCGGAGCCAGTCTCGCCCGCCGGGCCACGGTCATCAGTCCAACAGTTCCTGCCGCGGCACCGAGCCCCGGGACGAGCAGAGGGACCCACCCGGCCCCCAGGGCAGCCGGAAGCACGAGAAAGAGCACGATGCCCGGGGTAACCATCAGGGCCCGGTCTCTGGCGGGTCTGGGCTCGGTCCACGCATCCATCCCGATGGCAGCGAGGATGGGCAGGGCCAGGAACAGCCCCAGGCTGAACCGCCCCGGGAAGTGGGCGTAGAAGTCGAGGACCGGGACGCCCTCCACGGCCCGCGCCAATGTCGGCGCGACCCCGTCCACCCCGATCAGATAGGAGAGAAACCCGAACACCCCGAAGCCGACCGCAAGCGGACGATGCCGCCGCGACCACGGCGCGGCGAGGGCGAGGACGAGGGCGGCAATACCGAGATAGCCGCCGGGCGAGGTGGCCAGCTTGAGTGGCCACAGCGGGCTCGGCGGCGACCCCAGCTGGGCCGGCCCGGACACCACCCCCCCGTAGCTCGTCTCCGGGACGTAGGAGAGCCGGGGGAGCAGGAAGGCCAGATTGATCCCGATGAACGTCACCGCCAGAAGTCCGGCGATGGCCATAGAGTCCCTGGGCCGGATGGCGCCCCCCTTGGCCCCGGACAGTGCCTTCCCCCCCACATAGAAGACCACAGCCGCCGTTCCCAGGATCAGCCCATGGGAGAAGTACGCGGCCGCCAGCTGCCCCCAGGCGACTGCGGCCAGCACCGCCCATCCGGTCCGACTGGGCCAGCCGCGGGCGTTCATGGCGGCCGAGCAGAGCCACAACAGCACGGCCGTCCAGGCGAACGCGGAGGGGAAGGGGAGGAACAGCACGAGGCGGGAGGCGGCGAGGGCCAGCGCCAGGACCAGCCCCCCGGTGGTCGAGGCGGGGCGAGAGAGGCGTTCGCTGCGCAGAAACCCGTACAGCCCGAGGCCGCCGATCGCCGGTTGCAGCGCGATCATCAACCGCATCGCCACTCCACATGGAAGGGCCGAGAACAGGAGCATGGCCGGCCCATACATCCAGCCCGATTGGGGGTCGGCGGCAAAGGGGATCCCCCCCATCACGTGCGGGTTCCATGCCGGGAGGTGCCCAGCAGCCAGGCTCTTTCCCAGGAAGCAGTACGTGGGAAGCCAGAACCCCAGGAGGTCGGGGTGCTGCGTGGACAGTCTGCCCGTGAAGGCAAACCCTTTGAGAACGACGAATACCGCGACGACGATCAGGAGCGGACCGGCCGCACCCCTCATCCAGGGTGGCAGTGGGAGACCTTGACCTCGAGCCGATGGGAGCGCACTCCGATCTGCGGACGTTCCCACCCTCAGCGGGCCCCGAGTCGGAAGCAATGTCGAACAGCGGGGTCGGCCTGCCAGGCGTCCGACGCCATGGGTTGCAGGTGATAGATGACCAAATGGTCGACTCGCTCAGTTCTCAGCCCGAGATCCAGCACCGGGCGGCGCTGGACATCTCGCCAGGGGCTGTCACGGGCGAGGTCCGTGTGGAGCACGACGGTTCTAACCCCCAGCGACTCGAGGAAGGCCACCGATCTCCGATCAGGGAACGACCGGACTGCCCAACGGATGCCGGCGCTGGTGCATGGCATGAACCGGCTGTACCCGTTCACCAGCGGGGGGAAGCCGTCCGTTGACCAGAACTGATAGAGGAAGTCGGAGCTGTGACTGGCCGGTAGGTCGAGCCGCGGAGACTGCGCGCGATCAAGCGCGGTGGGGGCGGAAGGGATCGTCACGTAGGGGGTGCGGCCGGCCCCTTCGAGGAGAATCCCCCCGACCAACACCGCCGAGACTCCTACAGCTACCACCCGACGGAATATCGTCGGCTGCGGGGACCGAAGGATCGCCCTCACCACCAGCGAGCCGCCCAGGCCGGCGAGTAGGGCCAGCCCCAGCGTCGTCATCGTGGTGGTCCTCCCTGGAGTCCTGATTCCCTGCCAGCCGGGAGCGTAGGCCCACAGGAGGCGATATCCCAGATTCCCGTGGAGGAGGCCAAACCCAAGAGAGAGGATGCCCGACACGACGACCGCTGCGAGGAGCCCGAATGTCAGGCGCCGCGGGTGACGCGACGCGACCACCGCGGCGCTTGCAAGCAGGACCGTCAACACGCCCGGGAACAGGGTCTGCTCCCCGGGGACAGACAGGCCCTCACGAAACGATCGGGTCGGCCCGCCCCAGACGAAGCTCTGTCTGGGAGCGGCGAGATATCCACTGGGCGGCGGAGACAGGGGACCAACGTAGTCGACCGTTCGTTGGACCCTCATCTCGGGATGCTCCCGGGCGACCCTGTAGTACGGGATGGCCAAGATGAGACCCACCGACACGAATATCGCAAGGCCGACACTGGATGCGACCACTGCCCCTGAATCCAGGTGGGGTCGGCCCAGAGCGAGCCAGAGAACGACCGACACCGACACAATGACCCCAATGAGGTACGCGAATTGGAGGCCGAGGCCGAACCCCAGACTGAGCTGCCAGGTCGCTACGAGCCATCCCGTCAGGATCAGAACCGGCCTCTTCTCCCGCCACCCCCGAAGCAACAGGAACAACGACAGGGGGATGCCGCCGGTCGAGAGGATGTGGAGGTGTTGCTGCTGAGCGAGGCGCCAAGGAGCATAGGCAAACGAAGCGCCGGCGATGACCGCCCCTGTCACTCCCGATGTCAGTTCCCTTGCCAGCAGGTACGCCCCCGAGAAGGCCAGAGCGTAAGAGAAGAGCCAGAGCACGTTGTACCGGATGACCGCTGCCGTCAGCCCGGACCCTAGCAGTCCGGCGGGAGCGTATCCGATCGACACGTCGGTGAGGGCCAGGCTGTCCCGGGCGGGCCAGAAGATGTTGGCGTCGTAGAAGCGCTGAGGCTGGTGCACGAGGGCGTGGCCCTCCCAGGCGACCTCCCAAGCGAGGTAGAAGGGATCCCTCGAAGCGCCCTGAGGGAGCTTCGATGAGAGGTGAAGCGTGAGCGGCCAGCTCATCACGATGGCAACAGCGACCGAGAGCGCGATCATGAGCGCCGACTCGCGCGCGGTCATGACGACCCGCTCCGGCGCTCCCGTTGTCGGGTCACGCGCGGCGCGGCCAGGCCCGGCCGACGATCCCGGTCGGGAGTCTCGTGGGCCGTCTCTTACGGCGTCCACGTGGGGGTCAGCTCAGGTGGCCGAAGGCGGCAACTTCTCGCATACGGCCAGCAGGGAAACTCCGAACGGGAGCGACGTGACCCCCAGAAGGTAGCGTTCGGCCCCGAAGATCCCGGCGAGCATCCCGTTGATACCGCGGAAGGGAACCTCGAAGTCTGACCCCTTTCGTCCCGAAAGGCGCCCCACCAGCCGGATCAGGGCGATGGGAGGGAACAACAGGAAGTTGAAGTAGGTGAGCCTGCGGATACGGAAACCGGCGCCCACCAGCTTCCTGCGCAGCTCGGTTCGCCGGTATCTACGGCGATGGTGATTCACCTCGTCGTGCCCGGACCACAGGAACCGGAAGGCCGGCACCGTGCACACGAACAACCCTCCGGGCCGGAGCACCCTGTGGATCGTGCGCACCGCCTCTTCGTCGTCATCGACGTGTTCGATGACGTCCAGCGCCGTTACCACGTCGAAGCTCCCGGGCTCGAACGGCGTGGGCTCCGGAAGAACCCCCCATTCCACCCGACAACCGCTGCGTTCTCTCGCCCGGTCGATCGCGAAGTGGGAGGTGTCCATGCCGGTGACACCGCCGAACGTCCGAAGAGCCTTCAGCATCCCTCCGGTCCCGCACCCTACGTCCAGGATCTGCCGGTCCCTGTCGTCCCGGGCCACCAACGAGCGGAGCACCGAGACCACGATGCGGCGCCGGCCCACGAACCACCAGTGATCCTCCTCCAACAGATCGTGCTGGACGTACAGTGCGTCATCCACGTCGTGCAACCTCTTCGGCGTCGGCCGCCGACCTCCGATCCCTGTCGAATCCGATCCTCCGATCGACCAGATAGACCGGCCTACCCTTGACCTCGTCGAAGATGCGGATGACGTATTCGCCGAGGATGCCCACTGCCAGGAGCTGGACACTCCCGAGCAGCAATATGGGGATGACCGTCCCCGCCCAGCCCGGGAGCGCCGCATCCGTGAACAGGCGGAAATAGAGCACCGCCCCGATCCCGCCGAGGGACAGGAGGGACGTGGCCAGACCTAACAGGCTCACCAGCCGAAGTGGGAACCCTGAGAAGGAAAACAGGCCGTCGAGGGCGAGCCGGGCCAGACGGGTGAGCGTGTACTTCGGCCTCCCCGCGAATCGACGCGCTCGCTCGTATTCGACGCCGGTCTGTCTCAGCCCCACCCACGCCCGCAGCCCGCGGAGGAACCGATTCCGCTCGGGAAGTCGGTTCAGTAGGTGGACCACGCGCCGGTCGAGGAGGGCGAAGTCGCCGCTGTCCATGGGGATAGGGATGTTCGCCAGCCGTGCCTGGATCGAGTAGAAGGCACGGTACGCCGTCCGCTTAAAGAGGGATTCCTTGCGCCGGCGGCGGATCGCGTACACGACGTCGTACCCCTCGCGCCACTTCTCGACCAGGGATGGGATCACCTCCGGAGGGTCCTGGAGGTCGCCATCCATGCAGACCACAGCCCGCCCGGATACGTGCTCCAGACCTGCAGTCAGGGCCGCCTGATGTCCGAAGTTGCGAGTGAAGCTGACGATCTTCGTACGCGGTTCGCGATCGTGCAGTTGAAGCAACAGTGGCAGGCTGGCATCGGTGCTGCCGTCGTCGACGAACACGATCTCGAAGCGGGGCGTGATCAGGGCGAGTTGGTCCGAGAGGCGCTGGCAGAGCTCCGGCAGCGTCGCCGCCTCGTTGAAGACCGGAATGATCACTGAGAGGTCGGGCGGCGCCGCGGCCTGATCGTCCGGGCTCAACCCGGCGAGTGGCTCGTTCATGGGGCCATCCGGCCACTCATCATAGTTGAACTCGTCCCTCGCCTTAAACACGGCATCATCCCGCCTGGTTACCTCCATCAGAGTCGGATCCAGCCGACGGCTCGCGTTCCCTTCCGCCTGGGGGGTTGACCTCTTCTTCACCTCCGCGCTCCCGCTTTCTCATGAGCCACGCGCCCCCGAGAAGGACGATGAGCGCCGCCGCCGAGCCCAGCATCCCGTACCCGATCGTCGGGTCGTCATACGTGAGGACGATCACGTGCCGCCCCGCCGGTACCGGCACGCCCTGGAGGATGTAGTCCGCGGGGAGCACACGAACCGAGCGGCCGTCTATCCTCGCATGCCAGTTGGGATCCCACATGTTCCTCACCAGGACGATCGAGGGGCGAACCGCGTCGACACCTAGTCGCGCGGCCTGGGGCCCCAGCTGGCTGTAGGTGATCCTGCTCGACCCGGGCCCGCCGGAGCGGAGACTGCTGAGCGCGGGATTCTCCTCGAGGACGACCTCACGTTGCGGATCGAAGCTGGCGGATGCCACTCGTCGCCGGGCATCGTCCTCTGATCGGACCACCCTCCACGTCGAGAGAACCGACGCCCTGGGGAACGAGGCGCCCTTGCGGACGAGCACCCACCGCCCATCCCTCGCTACCTCCCGGGTGCCCGCGGGTGGGTCGCCCTCGCCCCCCACGATCTCCCAATTGACCTGCAGCAGGTCGAGTACTACGGGGCTGGGGTTGGCGAAGATCGCGTAGTTGTACTTCATCGGGATCCGTTCCAGCGTCCGCACGAAGAACCAATATCGCCGGAGCTGAATCGCCTGGTAGCCTCCAACGTTCGAAATCTCGCGGAGCATCGACTCGTCGTTCTGGAGAGCGGCCGGATCGCTGTACCGGGTCCCGCTCGACAGCCCGATGGTGATGTAGCGGCCGTCGTCGGTCTGCCGGAGCACCTGGGAGATCGGGGTCGCCATCAGGTAGTCCGAGACGTGCTTGGATGGCTCGTTGAGCGCCTGTAAGAGCCCAGGGGCAGGCTCGAAGAGCTTGGTGGGCCGGTCCAGGAACACGCCCACCAATGATTCCGCCGCCACGATCGGCGCGATCAGCAGAGCCACCCTGGGGCTCCTCACTCCGGCGACGAGCACGACGAGGCCGACGACCGCGCCGGCTACGAACAGAACCATACTCACTGCCGGCGCTCCAAAGCCAAGGGGAAGCACCAGCCAGATCGCCAACGCCGGGACCAGCATGGCGATCCGGGTCCGCCATCCATCGGCCTGGCGCCAGGCGTCAAGGCCAAGCCCGGCTAGGGCCGCAAGAGCAATCAGGAGTCCGAATCCCATCCAGATCGGGTCGTGCAGGTACTGGTCCATGATCGTGAGGGACTGGAAACGCTGGGGGATCTTGGCCACCAGCCATTTCAGGCTGGCCAGGTAACAGACCAGGCCATAGACCATCAACCCGAGCGCCATGGGCCGGCGCCGCCTCGACCACAGGGCCGGGAAGGCCATCATCAGCGCGACGGCCCCCGCATACCGTCCCGGGACCGTGGCGAATCTGAGCGGCCAGCGCGGGCCCGCCGTGAGGCCCGGGAACTGAGGGCTGGCCACACCGACCAGTTGCTCCGAGGTCTTGCTCAGCCTGCTCCAGCCGAGGCTCAGGTTCGTGGATCCCGCGTAGGCCAGCCGCGGAATCAGATAGGCCAGGTTCACGGCCACGAACGCCGTGGCCAGGACGACTACCAGGGCGAGGGGTTGGTACGGAGCGGCCGCCCTGCCGGGGGGGCGGGGAAAGACCACAGGCGCCAGATACGCAGCCACAGCGCCGGTCCCGAGGACCAGTCCGACGGTGAGGTGGGAGGCCGCGATCTGACCCCACGAGACCGCCGCGAGGACCATCCAGGTCAGCCGGCCGGGCCACGTCCGGGCCCGAACGCACTTCGACGTCGCCGCCAGCGTGACGACTGTCCACGCCAACGCCCCGGGGAATCTGATCGACACCGGCAGCCTCGAGCCCGCTATCCCGAGGCCCATGGCCAGCCCTCCGATCGTGGCCGCCGGACGGGAAACCTCCTCGCTCCGAAGGAACGAATACATCCCCAGCCCGGCGAGCACCGGCTGGAAGACCACCAGCACTCGGATGGCAAGACCACAGGGGAGAGATGTGAAGAGAGCCATCACCGGCAACGACATCCATCCGGACTGAGGGTCGGCAGCCAGTGGCATCCCGCTCATCACGTACGGGTTCCACGCCGGGATGTGCCCCGCTGCGATGCTTCGACCGAGCGAGCAGTACATGGGCATCCAGTACCGGACCAGATCGCCCGTCGTCACCATGGGCCGAATCAGGAAGCCCCGCAAGACGAGAAGCACACAGCCGGTGATGAGGAATGGTCCGGCCAGCACGGCCGCGAGGCCGAGCCAGTCCCTGCGGCCCCCGGGGGGCCTGAGGCGCCGGATCATCGAGCCGGTCGCCGGCGCGAAACCCTCCCCCTTCGGCGGCCTTCGAGGTGTTCCATAATGGCGGTTCCCGCGCCCCCAGGCTCGTAGCCAACGGGCTACATGCTATCCGAGGGGTTCTTCGTATCTTAGGAGGATCTGTCGTGGCGGGTTGGTTCCCCCGTATCGCCATCGAATCGGCAGGCATCGGGGCTGCTCTCCTCGTGCTGGGCTTCCTGTTGGTCGACGTGATCCTGGGGGGACGCGGCCTCAACAGCGTTACGAGATGGGCGCTCGCCTTCCCCGGCTTGGTGGCCTATGCATTCGTCCTGATGCTCGCCCACATGGCTTCAGGAGGGCGCATCTTCTCGAATCCATGGCTGGTTCGAGGCGTGACACTGGCCTCGGCCGTCGTGCTCGCAGCCCTGAAGTTCGCCCGGCACTTACCGCGGCCGGAGTCGCCCCGGCCCGCGATCCTGGCGGTTGGGGGGATCGTCCTCTTGGGCTTGCTCGTCTGGGGAACACCGGTGGCACGGGTGGTGCCGCTGGGGGTGCCCGGATCGGACACCGGGTGGCACATGGGATGGACCAGCCAGCTGCTGAACGGTGAGACAACTCCCAGCACCCTCATCACGGGCAGGGTGCCCAACTACTACCCATGGATGTTCCACGCTCTGGCGGCGTTCGTCACCAGTCTCACCCCAGGCGGGCGTGCGTACGAGGCCCTCGGCCCGCTTCAGCTCGTTCAGCCCACGGCTGCCCTCATCGCGTTGTTCGCTCTGGGCCAGTACCTGGCAAGGAGCTGGCAGTCGGCGGGCGGGGCGGCACTCTTTGGAGGAATCGGGGCGGGGCTGGCGTTCGCTCTGATTCGCAGATTCGATCGAGTATTGACAACTCCCCGGAGCGGAGGTCCTCGGGGAACCTACAACGCCTCATTCAACAACCTCGCTCCTCCGCTCCCCAGGGATGTGGCGTACTCGCTCTTTGCGGCCTTCCTCCTGGTCCTCGTGATGGGTTTGGCCCGCAGGGACCATGTCCTTCTGGTCGTGGCGGGGATCACGGCGGGGCTCATCGGGGTGACCTCGGCCGAGTTCTTCATCATCGCCTTGGGCGTCTCCATGGTAGGGATCGCTTTCGGCCCCACGAAGAGCCGCAAGCCGGTCGCGCTCACCGCGGTGGTCGTCCCGGCGCTGATCGTCTACGGGGTCTGGCTCGTCCCTCTCATCATGAGCTACCGGCGCCTCGGCGGCTTCGTGAACACCACTTCCGTCCGAGCGATCGTCCTGTCGCCGGTCGCCATCCTGATGTCGTGGGGGCTGGCCACGCCGTTTGCACTGTACGGTGCGATCAGGTGGATACCTCGGGCCCGCGACGATCCCGGACCGAGGATTCTCCTAGCGATGCTGCTCGTGTCGGGCGCCGTCGTGGCAGGGGCGTCACTCGTCCCTGTGATCCTGGGGGAGGGGTTCACCATCGTTGGCCGCGCGCCGCGTTACTGGCCCGTGCTGTACCTGGCCGTGGCCATCTATGGCGGGCTTGGATTCGGGGCCCTCCTGGAATGGGCCGGTCGAGCAAGTCGAGTCGTGGCAGCCGGCGTCTTGCTCACGATCCTGGCCCTGGTGATCCCACTCCCTTTCGACGTCAGCAGGGACTACCCGAATCGGGTGGGGCAGTCTCCGGCCCTGGCCGATGCCCTCCTCGGACGGGAACGCAACGTCCTGACCGCTCTCGCGCGGGCCGGCCGGGGCCGGTGTGTGGTGGCGACTCCCGCCCTGGCATTCACGGCGTTCTCATACACCGGCTACCGACTGATGGCGTACGAGGGTTCGCGGGGCCACCGCCGGAACTTCGCTCGCATCAGGTGGAGAGACATCTACAAACACATCCCTCCCGAAGACGAGCGCCTGGCGGATCTCCACGCCCTCATCCAGGACGATACGGGCCGGGCCAGGTTCGTATCGCTCTTGCAGACCTACCGGGTGAACCTACTGGTGGTTCCCCGAGACCACGCCGGCGCGGCCAACTACCAGGGATTCCATCACCTGAGCACCGGTCCGTCCGATCCCTACTCAGTGTTTCTGGTAGCTCCGTGCGACCATTGATCCCTCTTGTTAACTGATCGCACCCGGAGCGCCGCCTTCCTCGTCGTGACCGGCTTGGTCGTCCTGTGCATCGTGGGAGTCGTTGTCGCGCTGAACTGGATGTCCGGTTCATCTCCCCTGACCACCCGTGGTTGCGACGGGGATGTCGTCGTGCCTGCGGGTCTCTCCTCGCCCTCGTCGGCCGAACGGGCTGAGAGAAAGCCGGAGGGCCTGTCGCTGGGGCTCGCGCCGGATGGCTCCGTACCCACCATCCGGGTGGGAGACCGTACCCTGCCCTCCCTCCGGGAAGGAGGCGGTTTCGCGATTCGGATGGCCGGGCACGGCTCGAACCTGCTCACCAACGCGTCGTTCGAGCAGGATGCCAATGGCGACGGCGTCCCCGACGGATGGAGCTTCACCGCGAGCAGAAGAACGAACGTACCTCGGCTGGACGCCACCGTGGCTCACTCCGGGACTCAATCGATCCTGGTATCCAATCCCAGGAAGCAACGGTCGGGAACGTTTCGGGCCGAGGTCGCAGTGGAGCCCAACTCGTCCTACGTGTTCTCCTCCTGGTTCCGCAGCCGGAACGTCCAGCCCAACTTCCCTACCGCTATCCGGGAGACGTATCACCCCCACTCCCCCTTCAAGGTCGACGTGGAGCAACTGGCCGGTGGTCGCGTGGTGAGCACCGTCAGCGCGCGGGCTTACACCGGCACCGCCGGATGGAACCGCCAGTTCGTTGGAGTCCGGACGCGTAGCGACGTGACGGCCCTGATCATCGTGGGCTGGATCGAGGAAGGATCGGGAACCGGGTGGTTCGACGATCTGTACGTGGGACCCCTGTTTCCTCACGGGCCGGTGCCGCTCCGAGGCACGGTCTCGACCAAGGGGGGAGGCCGCGCAATACAGCGGGCGACCGTGGCCGGTGAAGGGTTGTCGGTGACCGCGGCGTTCACCGCTGCCCGTGACCACGTGCGCGTCGATGGAGTGGTCAAGGGAGACGGAAGGCGAGACGAGGCCTTCCAACTGTCCTACACACTGCCCGTTGATGCGACCGGATGGACGTGGGGCGACTATGCCAGGGGGTCGAAGGAGATCGCCACGGGCGCGTACTCATACCTCAGCACCACGTCGACGCAGCAGGCTTCTCGTTATCCGTGGGGGGTGATCTACGACGCGAAGTCCGCCCTCGCGATCGGCATTCCCCTGGACCAGCCGCGTATGTTCAGGATCGCCTACGACGCCTCTGCGGGCCTGTCCATCACCTTCGACCTCGGTATCTCCCCCGACGCAACGACGCTCAAGGACAAGGCCACCTTCTCCTTCATCGTGTATGCCGCCGACCCAGTGTGGGGCTTCCGATCGGCCACCCAGCGCTACTACGACCTGTTTCCTCAGTTCTTCGCCCGCCGGACGAACCCGGCATGCGAGGGGGCGTGGTTCGTGGCCCCGCCCCTGGACTCCATCGGCCGGACGTACCTGGATTTCGGGCTGGGGCTGGACATGATCGCCTTGGGCAAGGCCTCGAACCAGAGCCACGCAACCTGGGGCCTCCGATACCTCGGGTGGGACAACTCGCGACACATCGCCACGACCGCCTACACGCATCAGTGGGCCTTCTACGATCCGATCCGGCGTGGCCCCGAGCTCACGTACCAGCAGGCCATCGCCCATCTCGAGACGGAAGCCCGGCTACGGCCGGCGAACGACGAACAAAGACGGATCCGGGACGAGGCGACCGCCGCGCTCATTTCGACCGCCCGCGACTTCAACGGGCGCCTCTACTACGAGCGTTTCGGCGACTTCTATGCCTATTATCAGAACCTCGACGCGACGTCGCCTTCACGCACCGATTGGGCGGGCGCCGTCCAGATCCAGCAGGTCGATCGGGCTGTGAACCTTGCCGCGAAGTCGGTCGGGCTGCTGGACGGCATCCACCTGGACTCGACGTCGGGGATGCGGCGGTGGGGCGCGGCCGACGACTACGATCGGCGCCACTGGGCCTCTGCCCGCATACCCCTCACGTTCAGCTACGACAGCGGGCAGGTGGTCGTGCGGGGGATCTTCCCCTTGTACGACCGGATCAGGGAGTTGGCGAACTTCGTCCGGGACAGAAGGATGATGCTCACCGCGAACTTCAACGCAGCGGAGACGCAGACGCTCGGATTCGTCGGCGCCGACCACATCGACTTCTTCGGACTGGAGCAGGGCCTGGCCGACCGGGCCAGGCCTGGGACGAGCGCGGACCAGTTCGCCCTGATGAAGCGCACGCTGGCCTACCAGAGGTCCATCAGCACCCTCGACCACCTGATCGGGCAGGGGAAGCTCGGCGCAGGGGCGATCGAGCGGCGACTCCAGCAGAACCTTTTCTACGGAATCTTCGCCGGGGCCTTCGACTCAGAGACAGAGGCCGACGCCAGAGGACACGAGGTGACCTGGAGCACGCCCGCGAACGCGAAGCTCTGGGCACGGTACTCGCCGTTGATCAAGCAGGTGGCCGTGGCCGGCTGGCAGCCCGTCACCGACGCATGGTCGTCGAATCCACGCGTGTGGTTGGAGCGGTTCGGCTCCCTGGACCGCCGAGACCTCCACCTGGCCATCCGCAATGAGACCGACACCTCTCAGCGGTTCGCGATGACGATCGACATCAGGTCGCTCGGCGCAGACCCGACGAAGGTCCTGCGGGCCGTCGAGCAGATCACTGGGGCCACGCTCGGGATCCAGGCCAATCCATCCGGTGGCGTGGCCGTGCTGACCATGTCGATCCCGGCCCGATCGACGAGACTGCTGTCCATATCCGAAGGCGCATGAATCATCGACGACCCGTGAGGCCCGACCCGTGAACGCGGCCGCCACCGTCCTCACGGGCCTGATCATCCTGGTCCCGGGGTCGGGCGCTGCGCTCGCCGTCTATCCACCGGGAGAGCTCGGGGTGGTGACCCGTGCCGCCCTCTGCTTCGGGCTGGGGTGTGTCGTCTCGGGTGGCGTGGCCTTTGTCCTGGCCATCGCGCACGTGCTCGGCGCCGTCTCCTTCTTCGTCTCGCTCGCTGTGGTGACCGGGGGCCTGTGGGCGCTGGCACTCCGCCGGAGTGGCCTTCGCGAGCATGGCCGGGCCATTCACGCCGAATGGCGTGGCGATCGATGGCCGCTGGCCGCCGGCCTCCTCGCACTCCTTGGCTTCGCCGTGGTCCGCCTGACGTTCTCTCCCTTGCAGCACATGCAGACATCGACCGCGTGGCGGTATTGGGCGGACGCGGTGGAGATCGCCGAGGCAGGAAAGATCCCTTCGCGCGTCCTGCAGTACGGCATGGTGTCGCCCTCGGTCGTCAACAAGGTCTACCTGAACACCCTCAACGCCGGCATCAGCTACGCCATCGGGAAAGAGCCTCTGCCGGCCATGGCGGCCTTGCAGTGGCTCGGGTCGGTGGGCCTGGCGCTGGTGCTGTGGTCCCTGGGGAGAGAGCTGGGGCTCCGGTTCACCGCGGCGGTACTGCCCATCCTGCTCCTCTCCAATTTGTTTGTGCTGAACACGGAGCTCACGGCGGACCTCACGACCTACAAGGCCGAGACGTTCAGCCGGCTGGTCGCGTTCCTCGGCGTGGTGATGGCGGTCCGGGCCTTCCGATCGACGCGGGTGTGGAAGGACGCCATCGTGGCCGGACTCCTTCTGGGCGTGGCAGCCGGCATCCACGTCATCCCCGTGATCATCGCGGTGGCCATGGTGGCGGCCTACGCGGTCGCTCGACTCCTGGCGGACCGAGAGCTCAAGATAACGCTCCAGGCGACGCTGACCGCCGGGGTGGTGACGCTCGCGGTGGGAGCGGCCATCCTGGTCCTCCCGCACGGCGACATCGGCCTGCGAGGGGCGGCGGCCCCTGGAGGATACGACGTGTTCGCGGAGGGCTTCGACCCCACCCTATATCTGAACGGTGGCGTCGTTCCCGGCCAGAGAGTGGTCGGCTCCCGGACCTTCTACCTTCCGCCGAGGCGGGCACTCGATCGGTACGTGCACTCGGCAATCGGGTTGCGCTCGACCAGAGGGTCGCCGCCGGGCCCTCGGCTCGTGAAGAGGCTCTGGGTCCCGGGAGTGGTGCTGGGCGGACTACTCGCGGCCGTGGCGATCCTCCTGTGGTTCCCTCGCGAGTTGAAGCCGGTGGGCGCCATGGCATGGGGCCTGGGCGCGGCTATCGTGACCCTCACCTGGGTGTTCTCCCTGCGATACCACCTGTACATCCCGGCGTGGTTCGGGGTGCGCCGGCTCTTCGACTACAGCTCGATCCCCCTCGTGCTGATCGCGCTGGTCCTGGCCGAGGCCACGCTCCTGGTTGTGGGGCGGCTTCGGCCGTGGCTTCCGCCGGTGGCAAGCTCGGTGATCGTGCTCGTGGTGGCGGCGGCGTTGCTGATCGACGGGAGAGCAAAGAACCCGGATCCGTCGGCCGTCGCACTGGTGACCGGATTCGACTGGATCCGCGAGCACACCCCCTGCGATGCGCGATTCCTTCCCAATGCCCACTCCGAGGGCGTCTTCGAGGCACTGACCGGACGCGTGGCCGTCCTGGAGGGAGCCACGCCATTCCTTCGTCCGAACATCCTGGAGCCCATCGTCCGGTTGCTCCTCCAGGCTAGAGGCTTCTTCCACGACCCCCAGAGCCATGAGGCATTCCTTCGGGCACGGGGGATCGACTATGTGGTTGTGCTCACCGGCGGCTACGTGGGCTACAGGGAGAGCATCGGCACCACGAACGCCGTCGCATTGGCCCGGCTCCCTGTCTTGCAGCGCGTCTTCGCCAACGAGGGCATGACGATCTACCGAGTGGCATCGAGCGCTGGGGGCGACGGGGGCCCCGATCCTGCGGCCTATCCCGGATACGACTGCCGCAGAGGCCCAATGGCGACTTAGCCACGGTCGGGCCTCGGATCCGATGTCGACGGCGACGCTAATCCCCCGTGCCCTCCGAGCCTCCGCCCGTCATCGTCACCGGGGGCGGCGGGTTGCAGAGTTGCTTCTCCCTGCTCCGAAGCCGGCGCACGACATCCGCCAACTTCGATTCCCTCACGACGTTCTGGAGCTCGTACGGATCGACCTGTAGGTCGTACAGCTCCTCCTCGCCTGTGGCGTAGTGGACGTACATGAATCGCTCGGAACGCACGCCGCACAGGCTGGGGACGTGCAACACGTTCATGTGTTCCACCAGGAAATCGCTTCGCCACGGAGGGTCCGGATCGGAAAGGAGAGGGAGGAAGCTCATCCCCTCGACCCCGGGCGACTGCACGCGGGCGAAGGCCGCGAACGTCGGGGCGACGTCGATGTTCACCACCAGATGCCGGTCGACGCGAGGGCTCCGGACCAGCCGGTCGTACCGAACCACCATCGGTACCCGGATGGCCTCCTCGTAGGGAACGGCCTTGTTGAAGAATCGATGCTCGCCGAAGAGGAACCCGTTGTCCGACATGAACACGATCAGCGTGTTGTGGAGGCGTCCGGTCTCGGCGAGCGCTTCCACGATCTTCCCCACGGCCCGGTCCACGGACAGCAGGGTGGCGTACGTCTTTCTCCGCAACAGGTCGATCTTCCTTACCCCGGCAGGAGCGATCGGCTGGAGGCTTCGGACCCATTGAGGCTTGTCCGCCACGTCGGGCTCGTTGAAGCTGGCCGGCCTGAGCGGACGAAGGTTGGGGATCCGGTCCTTGTCCTCTGGAGCCGGCCGGGCCGGCGTGTGCGGGCCGTAGGGCGCGAAGTACACGAATAGGGAGCCCGGCGTGTGGCGAATGAAGTCGATCGCGTCGTTGGTGAGGACGTTGGTCGAGTAATCCTCGGGGTGGTTGCCGTGCTTCATCAGGTTGCCGTCGATGTTCAGGGTGTATCGGTAGTACAGGTCGTAGGGATCGACGGCACCGGCGATGGCCTCCCACTTGTCCCACCCCGGCGGCACGTAGGTGCCCTTGTACTGATTGAGGTACTTGCCGAAGAGAGCCGTGCGGTAACCGGCCCGGCGAAGCCACGTGGCGATGGTTGACCGGTCCTGATTGAATGCCCGGAACCCGCCGTAGGGGGGTTTGTTCTGCCACACACCCGTCGAATGGGCGTACTGGCCCGTCAGGATGCTGGCCCGGCTGGGACAGCACAGGGGGTCACTGACGAAAGCATTCGCGAAGGTGACGCCGTGTGCGGCCAACTCTCTTCGCACCGTGGGCATGCCGTCGAGCGTGTCCCACCGCTGGTCGTCGGTGAGGATGAACACGATGCTCGGTTTGCCCGAACGAACCGGCGAACCCGTACACCCGACCAGCGCCGAGGCCAGGACGAGAGCGATGGCCATGACGGAAAACGTTCGAGGTGGCCGGAAGGGGCGGCCGGACATCCGGATCAGGCTACCTCCCTCGATCTGTCGAGGCACTGAGCGGCTCGATCGCCCGGGCCACGCCGGGATCCATCCAAACGGATCCCCGACGTTTGTCCGTTCGCACCGCCATGAGGATCGAGCCGATGAGGAGGATCGAGCCGACCACGGACCCCGCCAACCCATAGCCGATCGAGGGGTCGTGGTAGGCGACCCGGATGGTGTGCCTGCCCCGGCCGACGGGGACCGCCTGCACGACGAAATCGGCGGGCAGGACCCTTCCTTCGCGGCCGTCAACAGTCGCGTGCCACCCCCGGGCGTACGGAATGCGGATCAGCACGAGCCCGGGCTCTGCCGCGTCGACGTCGACCCGGGCCGCCTGCGGGCCGAGCGATGTGTAGTCCGCGCGTCCCGATGTCTCTCCCGTCCCTGGCCGCTGCCGGGGCCCCAGCCCCGGATCCGCCTCGAGCACCACCCGAGTTCGCGGGTCGAAGGGTGTCCGGGTCACCTCGTGCAGCGCGGCGTCAAACCCGGACACCACGGTCCATCCGCCGACGAACGACGCCCGGGGCTCGGCGGTCGCAGACTCGAACAGACGGGCGGCACCCTGCGAGGCCAGCGGCCCACGGAACGGTGTGGCGTGCGGCCATCTGGGAGCGACCACGTATCTGATCTGGAGAAGATCGAGGAGGATCGGCGGCGGCTGGTAGAAGATCGACAGGTTGTGATCGAGCACGACCGGGGTGACCGCCCGGACGAAGAACCAGTACCGCTTCAGGGCGACGGGGTTGTATCCCTGGGCCTGTTCGGTCCGAAACACCGTGGAGAGCGGATCGGCCAACAACCTGCGCCACTCCGGGAGGTCCTGGTCGATCGCTCGGCCCGTGGGAAGGGTCTGCAGGGTTCGAGCCACGCGTCCCGGCCGCAGATACGAGCTCATCCTGAGCGTCGGGGTGGGAAACTGCACGAGCAGGACCGGGGCGGGCGTGAAGGGCAGGGCCCGGTACCCCATCAAACCATTGGCGAGGAGCTCGACGGCCAGCACACCGGGGATGCTCGCAGCCAGGATGGGCCGCTTCACTGCTCCGATCAGCGCCGGGATCGTCGCCGCGGCCCCCAGACCGAGCAGCGCCATCCGCACACCCGCCCCGAGCCCCAGCGGAAGGAGTCCCCACAGGGCCACGCCAGGGGCTGCCATCGATCCCCGCTTCGCCCAGGAACTCGCCCGTAGCCAGGCATCGAGCCCCAGGGCCCCGAGCAGCGCGATGGCCAGCAGCACGGCGTAGCCCATCCAGTCCGGCCGTCGCAGATAGAAGTCGACGACCCGCCACGAGGGTGCGACGGACAAGACCCATTCCGCCACGGCTCGCTCGGAAAGGACGTATGCCGCGGCCCCGAAGAGCGAGAACGCCACCACCAGGTGACGACGTTCCCGGGACCAAAAGGCGGCGAACGAGAGCCCGAGCGTCACCGCTCCCAGGTGAGCCCCCGGCGACGCGCCCAGGTCCAGGGGCCAGGCCGGACCTGCGGCTGCTCCGATCCGTCTGGGGAGGACCGTGAACCCGGCGAGCTGGCGGGCCAACTGCTCCAGGCGCCCGTATCCCAACGACAGGTTCGTCTCCGGCAGATAGGACAGGCGAGGCAGGAGGAAGGCCGCGTTCAGCAGGGCTGCCCAGGGCAACAGGAGGAATCCGAGCCCGAACGCGTGCCTGATCGTCCACGTCCTTCCCCGGATGTTTCGCACGGCCACAGCGACCAGATAGGCGGACAGCGCGCCCGTCCCCATCAAGAGCCCGATGCTGAGGTGTGCCGCTGCCAGCTGGCCCCACAGGACGGCCACCAGGCCGGCCCAGCCAAGCCTGGCCGCCCACGTTCCCGCCCGCACGTACCGAGCGCTCGCGGCCAGCGCCAGGGAGGTCCAGGCGAGCGTACCGGCGAAGGGCAGCGAGGTGACCAGTTCTGCTCCGGCCATGCCCACGGCCAGAGCCACCCCTCCAACGGTGGCGGCCGCCCTGGAGCTTCCCTCGACGCGAAGGAACCAGTACAGGCCGACTCCCGCGAGGATTGGAAGACACACGATCAACAGCCGCATGGCCAGATCGCATGGCAAGGCGCTGAACAGAGCCATGGGCAGCACGTACATCCACCCGGACTGCGGATCGGCGGCGAACGGGACGCCCGCCATGGTGTAGGGGTTCCAGGCGGGAACGTGTCCGGCGGCGAGGCTCTTGCCGAGGAAGCAATAGCTGGGAAGGAAATAGGTGGAGGCGTCCCCGAGAGTGATCAGCCCCCCGAACGCGACGTCGTGGAGGACGAGTACAACCGCGACCACGATGAGGGCGGGCCCCGCGATCGCCCGAGCCCGTGCGGTCCACATCGCGCAGAGCGTACATGCCTTGCCCGTGATGGCCGGGGTCGAAGGTTCGGATGTAGAGTGGCCGAGTGTCTGCCGAGGGACGAACGACACGCGTCTCGGCGTCCCCCGGCGATCAAGTGCCGAGCATGCGCCTTAGGTCCAACCGGCATCTTGGCCCCCTCGCCATCACCCTTCTGGTGGGCGCGGCCGTGTTGCTGTTCCTACTCGCCGTGTACAGGGTCAAGCATTACCCGATGCCAATCGGCTACGACACGCCGAGGTATCTGTTCCAGACCAATCTGGTGGCTCACTTCGGCCTGGCCCATGTCCCCCGCGTGTTGCCGCCGCCCACACGGTCCCTGGCCACGAGAACGGGGTATCCGGTCGTCGTCCTGACACTGTCGAGCCTGTTCTCGGTCTCGACTTTCAAGCTCGCGGCGGTGGTCCCGGCCGCTGCGGCGACGGCCATCGCCCTGGCCGCCGGAGCGTTCGTCTCATGGGCGTTTCACCGAGGAGCGTGGGAGTTCGGGGCAGTCGGGATCGTCGTGGGAACGTCGACCATCGTGGTCCGGCTCATCGCGCCCGAGACCTACACGGACAATCTTCTGGCCACCGCCGTCATCTTGGCCGCCCTCGTGCCGATCCTCTCCGCAATCCGCGACGGCCCAGGCGTGATCTGCGCCATCGTCCTGCTCGGCCTGGGCGGCGTGATCCATCCGCAGTTCTTCGGTCTGTTCGCTGCCGTCCTCGGTCTGACCGCGATGGTCTATCTCCCCGGCTCATGGCGAGCCTGGCGGCGACGAGATGTCGATCTCGTTCATACCCCCGCCGCTCGACTGGGCCTTCTCGTGGGGGGTGCCTCCGCCATCACAGCCGCTGGCTTTCTGGGCGCCCTCCGAAGCTGGCCGGTCGGGCCCAGACAGACCCGAATCGAGCTCGCGAAGAAGCTTCGCGAAGACCTGCCCCTGTACCGATTCCCGCTGACGCTTCCCGTTGCCGCGGTCGGGGCCGTCATCCTGGGCGCGATGGGGTTCGGGCGGTCCGGAGGATCGGGCGATGGTGGAGTCGCCCAGTCCCGGGGGGCGGGCGAGCGATTCGCCGCCAGATTCCTGTTGGCGCTGTCCATCGCGTGGGGCATCGTGACCGTGGCCGGGCTGGCCGCGTACCGCTTGGGGACCGGTACAGCGGCCCACCGGTTGCTCTCCTTCATGCTGCCCCTTCCCATACTGATGGCCACCGGCATCCTGGGGGTCGGGCGAGCCCTCGCCGCCCGAGCCGGGGCCGCGGCAGGCGTGGCGGTCGTGCTCCTGGGGGTCGGAGCGGTTGCCTTCCTCGGATATCGCGATCTGTACGTCAACCTGCCTGCGCAGCGAGGAGTCGAGTTCCTCGACATCGGGAAGGTCCGAGACGTGGCCACGGCCGAGGCATACCTGGAGCAGGCGAGGGTGGCCAAGGACGCCCCGGTCGTCTTCGTCATCGACGACCGGGGGCCCAATCCATTGTCGTTCGTGCCGGAGATGGCCTACATGATCCGATCGGTACTCCCGGCCGAGAGGATCCTGCACGCGTACGTGTACGTGGGGGACCCTGAGAACTATCTGGCCCGCAGGCCCACCTACCGTGATACGCCGACGGACTACAACACCAACGCTCGGCGGTTCTGGCCGACCATCGAGCGCCTCCTCCCCCGTCGTCCGGTCGCCCTGCTCCTTGCTTCGTACAACGGGGCGTATGGAGGGTTCGTAGCATCCCACCCGGGATCCGTCGTGGCCGACAACGTCGCCCTGCTCACGGGCCCACGGCTTCCCTCGCCGATCGCACGGCCCTCCTTTCCGAGCGGCCCACGGGGGGACCTGCAAGGGGGGGCCCTGGGCGCGGGAACGCTCCTGATGCTGGCCCTGGTCGGGATCGGATGGGCCGTCGCCGCGCTCCCCCGCGGCCTCCGGCCCTTCGAGCTCCTGGCGCTCTCCCCGGCGGTGGGCATCGCTGCGCTCGTCGCCGGGGGGATCATCCTCGACGCCGTCGGGTTTCGGCTGAGCGGCGTGGCCGGGGCCTTTACCCCGGTCCTGGTTGGGACGGGAGGTTTCCTCGTCGCATGGATGACACATCGTTGGCGGACCGCGGGACCGCCGGCGACGTGAGGACCATCTAGGCTTCTGGACGGCTGGAGGGAGAGAAGAACGGGATGCGTGTGCTCGTAACGGGAGGGGCGGGGTTCGTCGGATCCAACCTCGTCGGATTCCTGCTCGAGGGCGGGCACGACGTGACCGTCCTCGACGACCTCTCCGCCGCGGCCCGTCCGGTCTGGTGGCGGAAGCGACCCGGTCCGCGCTGCGTGGAGGGAAGGATCGAGGACGCATCGGTGGTGCGGCGCGCAGCCAGAGGAGCCGAGGCCATCGTGCACCTCGCCGCCCGGCCCGGCGTTGCCGACTCGGTGGCTCGGCCCGATCTCGACTTCGGGGCCAACGTCCTTGGCACGTTCAACGCCGTGGACGCGGCTCGTCGTGCCCGGGTGCGCTCCTTCGTGTTTGCTTCTTCCGGCGCGGTATTGGCTGGAGCGACCCCGCCGCTTCGCGAGGACATGCCCGCAGCTCCCCTATCTCCTTACGGCGCTTCGAAGCTCTACGGCGAGGGAATCACCGCCGCCGCCAGCGTGTACGGGATGGTCGGCATCTCGCTCCGCTTCGCCAACGTGTACGGACCGAGCTCCGCACACAAGAAGAGCGTGATCGCACTGTTCATACGGCAGGCCCTCGCCGGAAAGCCGTTCGTGATCTACGGCGACGGGAACCAGACCCGCGACTTCCTGTACGTCGAGGACGTCTGCACAGCCATCGAGAAGGCTCTTCGGGTCGACCGGCCAGGCGTGTTCCACCTCGGAACCGGCGTGGAGACCTCGGTCAACGAGCTGGCCGAGAAGGTCGCGCGCGCCTGCGACACGGAGGCGAGGATCGAAGCCAAGCCTCCCCGACCTGGGGACGCCGTCAGGAGCTTCGTGGACCTTTCCTCGGCCCGCCGCGAGCTGCGGTGGGCGCCGCGGGTGAAGCTGGACGAAGGGCTCAGACGGACCGCCGAGTGGATGCTCAGTCAGTCGGCACAGGCCTCGGCCGGGAAGCCCGGGGTCTCCTAGTGTCCACCATGGCTGCGGCCGTCCCGGACACCGACACGACGAGGTAGATCGCCCCGCCTCCGATCGCGCCGAGCCGGATCCCAAGCTCCGCCGCGGCAAGACCTGCCAGCATCAGCATCGCCGCGCCCATCACAGGCGCCATGGTCGCCAGGGTCTCCGGGGCATGTCCCGGGCCGAGCAGAACCCGCGTCCACCCCGCCCCGGCGAGCCACAGCAAGACCAGGATCGCCAGCCCGTAGGCGATGCCCGCGGGGAGCGAAGGGACCTCGTTCGGAGGAGGTGCGGCAGGGACGTGAAGGCCGGGCGTCGGGCCTTTGAGCACGGCCACGCCCGGGGCCACCACCCGAGCGCCCATGGCGACGGCATCTCGATAGCCGGCCTGGGCCATGGCCCTGAGGATCACCACGGGAGCTTCCGAGGCCAGCAGCGGCCGAACGTCGTCCCAATATCTCCGGGTGAATCGCTCGGCCCGTTCGTCCGGTGCGGCCGTGCGGTTCCCCCGTAAAAGGTCCGGGAGCGCGCCGACGAAGATGTGCGCGTCCAACTGCCTGGCGGGCGAGAGCCCCATGCGGATGGTCCGCTCCTTCAACACGGCGGAGAGCGACCCCGGGCGGCCCCGATAGTCGACGAGGAAGATGACGGGTTGGTGTGGGGCGAGCGTCCGAACATACCCGTCGGCCGTTCGCGCCTGCTGCAAGGCTGCAGGCTCCAGGAGGACCGGATATCGGTACCAGCGGAGCAGGCCCGGTATCGAGAGTGCCCCCAGGGCGATCACGGTGACGACGAGCGACGCGAGCGCCGGCAGTCGCCGCCGCGCCGCACGCCCTGTTGCCGAGAGCTGCCGCCGCAACCACGCCGCCAGGGCGGCCACGGTCGCACCCACCGTGATCGCCCCGGGCAGGGCCACCAGGTGGGCCAGGAACCGAGCCGGGGGCAGCGAGAACGTGAGCAGGCCCACGACCATCCCGGCCGCCATCACGTACGTCCAGGCCTGCAGAACACGCTGGCCGAAGGCCCTCGTCTTCCTCTCCCGACGGAACAACGGCAGCACCCGTGGCCCGACCAACCCGGCCACACCTGGAACGAGCAGCCGAGCCACGTCGGTCCGGAACTTCCGCCGAAACAGCAGCTGGTCGTTCCCGATCTCGATGGTCCTGAAGGGGGCCCGAAGCACCACGCCCACCATGACCAGCAAGATGCCCCCCGTCCACGCCGCCAGGGCAGCCAGCGCTCCGGACTCGGTTCGAAGGGGGGTCACCCCCCGCCTCCATTCCCGAACGGAGGACGGCAGCGCCATCAGGAACGCCACTCCCATGACGACGGCGAACAGGGCCACGAAGTCCCAGTGGGCCAGGCCGCCGGCGACAAGCAGCACCGCCGCCGCCGCCAGCCCTCGCTTGCCGCCGACGAAGGCTGCCAGGGGGACCAGGGCGGCGATCTCCAAGGTGATGTTGAGGGCGTTCGAGAGGTTCTCCCCTACGAGATGGGTCGGCCCCAGGAGCACTCCGCTGGTCGCAACCACCACGACCCACCGCCACCGGTCGAACCCCAGTCCGGAGCGAGCAAACGCCCCGACGGCGAGCGCCAGGAGGGACACCAGAACCAGAGAGAGCACCACGGTGGTCTCCATCTGGGACAGGCCGGTGAGCGACCCCAGGATCGCGGAGAGCACCGGATAGCCGGGTCGGGCGGCGAGCTCTCCGGATCCGACCCCGAGTGCGGTGAAGTGCTCGGCTCGCCACACATACCATGGAGGGTCGAAGCCCACGGGCAGGATGAGATGACGGATCGGATACGCCAGGAAGTAGAACAGGAAGATCCCCAGGGCCAGACCCAGCCCGATGGCCGTGGCGCCGGCCAACGACACATGCGCCCGGGCGGCGGGCGGGGTGGCCGAGATCCGCTCCCGAGCGTTGGTCGACGCCATGCCGGGCTCGATTCTAGGGAGCGAACGTCCCAGGAAAGCCCGACCCGCTCGCCTCTACCCCGAACGACCTCCATGGGTCAAAGACGGATCGTACCTACGGCGCGTTACACTGCAGCCATGACACTGTTCCGTTAGGTCCTTCGGGGCCGCCGGCCGTCGTCCCCAGCCGAGCGGTGCCGCCGGTGGTTCAACCCCTTCGGCCTCGTCTTGGGAACATGTGTCGTGATCGCTCCCTCTCGCTCTGCCGCTCGTCGCATCGCCCTGGCCCGGCTGATCTCCCTCACGGGGACGCAGGCGGCTTTCACCGCTCTGCTCTTCGTGCTCTTCGAGCGGACGGGTTCGTCCCGGTGGCTCTCCGCGGCCCTGCTGGTGACCTTCGGGACCCAGGGACTCCTCACCCCCCTGGCCGGCGTCCTGGGCGACCGGTTCGATCGACGACGCCTGATGGTCGCCTCCGAGCTTCTGGGCGCGGCGAGCTTCTCCGCGCTTGCCTTCGCTCGCGCACCTGCGCCGCTTCTGGCATTGGCGTTCCTGGCGACGGTGGCGGAGACACCGTTCTTCCCGGCTGCCAGCGCGGCCGTGCCGAACCTGGTCCCGGCCGGTGACCTGGCATGGGCCAACTCGACCATCGCCTTCGGAAGCAACGTGGGCTACCTGGCAGGGCCCGCCATGGGTGGCGTGTTGGTCGCCGCCGTGGGGGCGCCGGCCGTCTTCCTGTTCAACGCGGCTACCTTCGTCGTGTCCGCCCTCCTGGTCGCCTCGGTGACGGGAACGTTCTCTCGCCAGCGCACGGAGCAAGAGAGTTACCGGGGGGTCCGAGCCGGGGTCAGGTTCATGATGAGCCAGCCGCTACTGCGGACGATGACGATCGCCTTCGCGGTGTTCGCCGTCTCGATCGGCAGCGTGCTCGTAGCCGAGCTGCCCCTCGCCACGTCGTTCGGGACCGGCTCTATCGGATACGGACTCATCTCCACGATGTTCGGGTTGGGCGCTCTCGCGGGCTCGCTGGCCGGGCGCCTCCTGACCGAATCGAACGAACGGCGCTTCCTGGTTGCCTGCAGCTTCGTCACCGCTGCGGGTTTCGGCTCGGTGGCCCTGGCTCCGGCGTTCTGGTTCGTGCTGGTGGCGATGCTCGTCTCCGGAGCCTCCGACGGGCTGGTCGACGTCGCGGTGGAGGTGATCTACCAGCGTCTCTCGCCCGACGCGGTGAGGAGCCGGGTCATCGCCGCCCTGGAGTCCGTCTTCCTCTTGGGGCTGGCCGTCTCGTTCCTGTTCGCCGGCCCATTCATCGACGTGCTCGGACCCAAGGCCGCGTATGCCCTCGCGGGCGCCGGATGCGCCGTCAGCGCTCTGATGTTGGTGCCGCTGCTTTCCCCGCAGCCCAGCAACCGCGCCCTAGAATGAGTTGGCTCCACAGGCCATTCTCCTGGCCGGGGGGCTGGGGAACCTCAAGTAGCGAAGCGGTCGGCCCCCGCCGGGGGCTCGGGGGCCTCAAGTAGCGAAGCGGTAGGCCCCCGCCGGGGGCTCGGGGGCCTCAAGTAGCGAAGCGGTAGGCCCCCGAGCGGAGAGAGGCGTCGTCTTGGCAGTGATCGAATCCACAATCGAAGGCCGGTATCAGGTCATCGCCCGGGTCGCCTCAGGTGGCATGGGCGAGGTGTATCGAGCGCATGATGCCGTTCTGGCCCGGGACGTCGCAGTCAAGGTGCTCCATCCGCAGCTCGCCGGAGACCGCGGGTTCGTGGAACGGTTTCGGCGCGAGGCGAGGGCGGCGGCCATCCTCAACCACCCGAGCATCGTGGGGGTGTACGACTGGGGCACCACCGATGGCACGTACTTCATGGTCATGGAGTTCGTCCAGGGGGCGAACCTTCGCTCGTTGCTCTCGGAGTACGGCCGCCTGGAACCGGCCCAGGTGGTGGAGGTCTGTTTGCACGTCCTGGCCGCTCTGGACCATGCCCACGGCCAAGGCATCGTCCACCGCGACATCAAGCCCGAGAACATCCTGATCGCGAGGGACGGCCTGGTGAAAGTGGCCGACTTCGGGCTGGCTCGGGCATACGCGGACTCCTATGTGAGCCAGGCAGAGGGAACCGTCACCGGCACGGTGCAATACCTGGCTCCCGAACAGATCCAGGGCGAGCCGGCGGATCCCAGGACGGACCTGTACGCGCTGGGCGTGGTGATGTTCGAGCTCCTCACAGGGCGCACTCCGTTCGTCGGGGAGACCTCCCTCTCCATCGCGTACCAGCACCTGTCGGGTCGCGTACCCGCGCCATCCTCGGTCCTCCCCACGCTCCCCGAAGAGATGGATCGCGTGGTCCTTCTGGCTACCGAGAAAGACAGGGAGCAGCGACCGGCTTCCGCCCGGTCCATGCGGAACGAGATCCTGCGGGCCGGTGTGGGGGCCCCGCCGGCCCCTCGGATCGCGGACCTGGCGGGACAGCTTCCTTCGACGGAGCTCGTACCCGAGGAGCGAGCCCCCACCGTCACCATCCCCCGGTCGCTCTCGCCGCGAGCCCGCCGAGCCCGTTTGTTCCGCAGGGTGTTCGCTGCCGCCGTCCTCCTGATGCTGCTCGTGGTGGGTGCATGGGCGAGCTGGGTCTACGCCATCCCCCATTACACGCACGTCCCCTACGTGGTGGGCATGACCGCGCAGCGGGCAGAAGCTCGCCTGCACGCCGCCGGACTCGTCGTTCGGACCGGCCCCGGGGAGTACTCCAAGGCCGTGCCGACCGGCGCCATCGTCCGCACCACGCCGTCGGCCGACACCAAGATCCGCAAGGGCAGAGAGGTCGTGCTGACCCCTTCGCTGGGCCCCCGCTTGATCTCCGTACCCGACGTGGGGGGGGAACCCGAGGACCAGGCCACGAAGATTCTTTCGGATGCCGGCTTCAGGGTCGAGGTCGACCGACAGTTCGACGACGCGACACCCGAGGGGAAGGTCATCCGTCAGGATCCTGGGCCAAGCCAGCGGTTCCAGGAGGGCTCGACGGTCACCATCGTGGTGAGCAAGGGTCCCGCCCCGGTCAAGGTCCCCGACGTGACCCGCCAGACCACGGCGGAGGCACGTGGAACGCTCGAGGCCCTGGCCTTTCATGTCGAGGTGACCCATGACTTCTCCACCGACGTGCCGAGAGGGCACGTCATCAGCACCGACCCTCCCGCAGGGGAAAAGCCACCCAAGGGGTCCACGGTTACGCTCTTCGTGTCCAAAGGCCCCAAGACCTTCCCCATGCCCACCGTGGTGGGGATGCAGCGAGAAGCCGCGGTGAAGAAGCTCGAGGGACTCGGTCTTTCGGTGAGCGTGGTCGAGATTCCCAGCACCCACGGTAACCAGGTGGTCTATCAGACCCCGGATCCCGGGGTCACGGTCGAGCAAGGCCAGCAGGTCACCATCTACGTCACGCAACCGTAGGGTGCGGATCGGCGCGCACGTCCCCACGCGGGGCGGCCTGATGGGAGCGATCGATTCGGCCAGGGCCTGCGGCGCCGACGCCGCTCAGATCTGGGGCTCCAACCCACGAGCGTGGGCTCCTCCATCCGTCGCCCTCCCCGTGGCTCGTGAGTTCGGGCAGGCATGGCGCCATGAAGGCCTCGGGCCGCTGGTCCTGCACGCTCCGTACATGGTCAACGTGGCTTCCCCGAACACGGACTTCCGCAGCCGGTCGGTGGACCTGGCCCGGGCCACCGTCGCGCTGGCGGAGGCAATCGGGGCCCTGGGTGTGGTGGTCCACGCGGGATCGGCCGGTGAGTCGACGGAGCGAGGCATGGCGGTTGAGCTCGCGGCGCGGTCTCTGGTGACCATCGCCGATGCCGCCGAGACGACCTCGGTGTTCGTGGAGCTGACCGCCGGTGGGGCGGGATCCGTGGCTTCGACGTTCCAGCACTTCAGCGATCTGCTCGGGGCCGCCGGCAGGCATCCTCGGCTGGCCCTCTGCGCGGATACGTGTCATCTCTTCGCGGCCGGGTACGCACTCGACGCAGCCGATGGCGTCCAGGCCTGTTTCGACCAGGTCCGGCGGCTCCGGCTCTCGCGAAGGCTACGGTTGATCCATGCCAACGACTCGAAGTTTCCGATGGGTTCCCGTCGCGACAGCCACACGCACATCGGGGAAGGACACATCGGGGAGACCGGGTTCCGGGCCATCCTGGCCCATCCGGTGGTACGCCGGTGCGCGGTGATCTGCGAGACGCCGGGGCGCCTGGAGGATCACGCCAGGAACATCGCGACGCTCCGGAGGTTGGCAGGCTTCGAGGGTGCGGGAGCCTCCCGCCCGAACGTAAGTCCTCCCGCTCAAAATCTCGGCCAGAGACTCAACGAGTTGAGGAGTCACCACGCCTACTGGCGTTCCTGATCCCTCGCCCATCGCGGCGAGCCTGTCCCTCGACGAGCTCACGGAGTTCTGAGCAAGATCTCCCCAGACAGACCCGTAGTCATGCCGACCGGACTCTCTTCAGGGGGCCTTTGGCGAGCAGGACTTTCGACCCCCATCTGAGTCGAAAGCCGATGGCAGTGTCTCCTTGCTGACGTTGTGGGCGTCACGGGCCAACAGCGCAGTGGATACGAGTGGCTCTGTGTCTGGGTGAGGGGGTGGAACAGATGATATGGGTGTTCATCACGGTGGCGGTGGCCGCGGCGCTCCTGGTGGTGGTGCTGCAGAAGCGGAGGGAGCAGTGAGCGGCATCGTGCGGACGCGGAGGGCGCCAGACTAACGCGCCTGGCCGCGTATCAAAAAGGACATTCGCAAACACTCGGCCACCACGAGGTCAAACGACTAGAGGCACAGACGCGTCATCTCGCCTCGACGAAGTCCTTGAATCTCTTCAGATCGGCGTCGACCCATCGCTTCAATAGGAGTCGATACATGATCGCCATCCAGCCGCTGGCTTCGACGTCGAAACGGGCCAGGAGGCTCGTCCCGGCAGCAACGGGCGAAAGCTCGAACCGGCAATGGAGGGTCGCGCTGTTCAGTCCGAACACCTTGCTTGGAACGAGCGCCGAAACCTCGAACGGCGTTTCGATGCGCCTGCCCCCTCGGTCGCTGATCTGCAGGAGGCGCGAGCCGACAACCAGGGGCGGCGGCTCGGTCGGACGGAACACCTTGACGGTCGACGCCCATTTCGGCCACGTCTCGACTTCGGTGAGCGCTCCAAAGACGGAGGCAGCAGGGCGGTCGATCTGCACCCGGGCATCGATGCGGATCGTCATCGGAAACGCCCACGATCAGGATGGTCAAGCTCGGCCGCGTTCGGGGGCCTTCGTCGCGTAAGTCTGGTATCCACCAGGCGCGAAGCGTACGCCAACCGTGGATGGGCTTCCCACCAAACCGGCGTCGCGCCATCCGGCGCGGTCACAACCCGCGCGCACGGCTTCCGGGGACATTCCCCAACTCTCGCTCACAACGGGATGCGGCTAAGAATGATTAGCCGCCCGCGCTCACGATGGTGCGAACTTGTCGAAGAACGCGTCGGTCTCGGCGTCGTTCTCCGACATCCCCCACGCCTCGGTGACCTTCCCGTCCCGGATGTGGAAGACGTTCACGAACTTGTAGTCCACCCGATCGCCGTCAGGGGCCACCAGATGTGCCGTGCCCAGAAGGACGGTGTGATCGTCGTTGGCGAGCACGTCGTGCGCGTCGATCGTGCTCTCCCCTCCCACTGCCGCGGAGGACATCTGGATCACGCTGTCTTTGCCCCGGTACTCTCCGGCAGCGCGGCTGTTGCCGCCAACGTGCCAGACCACGTCATCGGCCAGGTGGTCCGACAGCCATTGGGTGTCCCCTCGCTGCATGGCAGCGAACGACTCCCGGGCCAGCGCAACGTTCGGATGCTCGTTCCCAGTCATCGCCCCTCCCCCTATCCGAATGATGCTTGCATGATAGCTCAGCGATGTTCTGCCTCAACTCGAGAACCGAGACCGGTTCGCCCTTGAGGTGGACCAGTAGGCGAGAGTCCCTGTCTTGGACCTTCACGACCCTTTCTGAGCTTTCGCGGAAGAACTGTTTTACGCACCTAGGTACATTCCTGAACCCCCTTGCATCGCGGCGTGCCTGTCCCTCGACGAGCTCACGGAGTTCTGAGCAAGATCTCCCCAGACAGACCCGTAGTCATGCGGACCGGCCTCTCTTCAGGGGGCCTTGGCGAGCAGGACTTTCGACCCCATCTGAGTCGAAAGCCGATGGCAGTGTCTCCTTGCTGACGTTGTGACGCCCCCGCGCATGATCGTCCCTGCCAACGAGGCGAGCTGGGAGGATCTACAGGCCGTGTTCGGCCGCGGCCATCCGTCCAGATGCCAGTGCCAGAGGTTCAAGATCCGGGGCAGGGAGTGGGACGCGGACTCGGTTCCCGTCGAGGAACGCGTCAACCAGCTGCGCGAGCAGACCCGCTGCGGTCACCCCGAGGCGCGTACGACGAGCGGCCTCGTCGCCTACCTCGACGGCGAGCCCGTCGGCTGGTGCGCGGTCGAGCCGCGCACCGCCTACGTGCGCCTCGGTCGCGTCCCCTGGACGGGCCGAGCGGGGGACAAGACCGATGACAGCGTCTGGGCCGTGACCTGCTTCCCCGTCCGCACGGGCTTCCGGCGCCGCGGCGTCAGCAGTGCCCTCGCGCGCGCCGCCGTCGACTTCGCACGGCAACGCGGCGCCCGTGCCCTCGAGGGCTACCCGATGATCACGCAGCCCGGGAAGGAGATCACCTGGGACGAGGTTCGGGTCGGCAGCCGCGGCATCTTCGCCGCCGCTGGGTTCACCGAGGTCAGTCGGCCGACGCTCCGCCGGGTCGTGATGCGCATCGACTTCTAGGCGGGGGCCAGCGGGAGTGAAGCGCGCCTCCTCGGGATCTTGAGCTCAGGGGACATTTCCGATCACTCGGCCACAACGGGGTGCTCTTCCTGGACGAGTTCACCGAGTTTCGGCGCGATTAGTGGCCCAGCGACCTTCGCTGAAGACTGGTTACGCGAAGGGCTAACGGGTCGACTCATGGCATTTGCTCAGATTCCTTCGTCTCCTGGTACGAGTAGCGCTCCTCTCGCCAGGGTTCGGCGTGCGTGTGGTACCCGCGGACCTCCCAGAAGCCGCGATCGTTGCGATCGGTGAACTCCAGGCCGCGGAGCCACTTGGCGCTCTTCCACGCGTAGCGCTTGGGCACGACCAGGCGCAGGGGGAACCCATGTTCCGGCGCCAGGGGCTGGCCGTTGTGGCCCCAGGCCACCAGCACGTCGTCATCCAGCATTGCCTGGAGCGAGAGGTTCGAGGTGTAGCCGTGCTCGCAATGGGTGATCACCCAACCCGCCTCCGGCTTCGGTCCGGCCTTCTCCGCGAGGACCCGGAACGGGATGCCCTCCCACTCGTTGTCGAGCGTGGTCCATCCGGTCACGCAGTGCATGTCCGCCTTGACCTTGCCCGGCCCCAGGGCCTTGAGCTCTGCGTAGGTCAGCGTGTAGGGATCCTCGACGAGGCCGGAAACCTCGAGGTTCCACGCGGCTTCATCGAAGCGTGGGATGGGCCCGTAGTGCAATACGGGCCATCCCTTGACCAGCCGCTGGCCTGGAGGGACGCGGGCAGCGATCTCCTCCGGATACCTCGGGCCGAACAGCTTCACCCGGAGCCCCCCTTTGCCTCGGCCACCACCTCGGACCACACCCGGATGGCCTGCTCGATCTGTTCCTCCGTCACGTCGCGATGGGTCACCAGCCGGATCTTCCCGGCCACGACGTTGGCCAACACGCCGGCGTCGCGCAGGCGCTCCATCATCTCGAAGGGCCCGATCCCGATGGCCCGAGTATCGACGAACACCATGTTGGTCTCGACCGACATCGGGTCCAGCGCCCCCGGGGTGACCAGGGCGATACCGTCGGCCAGTCGCCTGGCGTTCACGTGGTCTCCGTGCAGGCGCTTCGGTCCTTCCTCCAGCGCGATCAGTCCCGCCGCGGCCATGACCCCGGCCTGCCGCCAGGCTCCGCCGAACAGCATCTTGGCCCTACGAGCCTCCCGGATGAACTCGGCAGGACCGCACAGCACCGAGCCGATCGGCGCGCCCAACCCTTTCGACAGGCAGAACATCAGCGCGTCGACCTCGGCCGTGTAGTCCCCCACAGGAGTCCCGCTTGCCACGCTGGCGTTGAAGATCCGCGCCCCATCCAGGTACACGGGAACGACGGCTTCGACCGCAACCTTGCGAATGGCCCGGAGCTCGTCCATCGGCATGACGGTCCCGCCGCCAACCTGGTGGGTGTTCTCCAGTGACAGGAGGTCCACCACCTCCACGTCGTACGGGTCAGGTTGAAGCGCCTCGGCCACCATGTCGGACGTGAGCTGGCCGCGCGGGGCCTCGATCCGAGCGAACGCGATGCCCGACATGGCGGCTGCCGACGACACCTCCACACCGCACACGTGCGAAGTCGCCTCGCACGCCACCAGGTGACCCGACCGCACGAAGATGTGCATAGCGATCTCGTTCGCCAGGGTCCCCGTGGCCACGTAGCACGCCGCCTCCATGCCCGTGATCGCGGCGCACCGTTCCTCCAGGCGATTGACGGTGGGGTCGTCACCGTACCAATCGTCTCCCACCTCTGCCTCAGCCATGGCCCGACGCATCGCCTCGGTGGGCTTGGTGACGGTATCCGAACGAAGGTCGACCCGGCTCACGAGCCCCGAGTATAGTGGCCGTCCTTCGGAGCCCTCACCGAACCATCCCGTGGCCCTGAACGTGTACAGTCTGCCCTCGATTCGACAGATCGCCCTCGCTTGGCATACCTTCGGAGAGGTTCGGGTAAGGCACAATGACAATGGTGATCGGAGTTTTCCTCATGCTGCTCGGGGCCTTGGGGCCCATTGCGGCCGTCCAATGGCGGTCCGGCCACTGGCTGGAGGCCGCTCGGTGGATCGCCCGCAATTCGTCCGTTCACCTACTCTACGCGGCGCCCATAGCCGGGCTCCTCGTAGCCTGCTTGGGGCTTTCCATAATGTGGCCCCCCGCCATCGTGCTCGTGTTCCTCTCGGCCGGTGCCTTCATGTGGGCGCTGCTGGCATCACCGCACCGGCGACGAACCCAGGCCGCTCACGAGCCTGCCGTCGCTGCGGACGGGACCCGCACGCAGGCGCGAGTATCAGGGCCGTTCTCGACGCGGCCAGACATCGCCCGCCGGACGGATCGTCTCGGCGCCACCAGACGGCCGCCGACAAGGCGGTCCCGTCCGGGGCCGAGCGCGTCCCGGAAGGACGCTCGCCGAGCCAGCTGAGAACCAGATCGTCTCTCACGATCGGGAGACAGCTATCTCTCAACCGCTCATGACCGAGGCCCGGACCTCGACCAGATAGGCGTAACGCTCCCGAAATGCCTCCGGGCTCATCCCCGCGGCCTCGGCGATGCCCTTGAGCTTCTCTGCGTCATCCAGGTCTTCCTGCTCTAATCGGATCATGTACTCGGTGGCCACTCGGTACATGCCGCTGCCCACGTTCACCTCGCGCACCTGCGGCCGCCCGGTCTCGGGGTCGGTGAATGAGCCGAACGGCAGAGGGACCATCTCCTCCTCCTGGATCGTGATCATGGCCCCCGTGTCGTCTCCCTGCTGCTCGTAGAGCGTCCGCAGGTAGTCGATGGCCCCGTAGCCCAGATCGCGGGTGTATTCGATGTCGAAGGGGATCGGTGGGGCGCACCGCAGCTCGTACCCGATGTTCTTCGGCGTGAGGGTGATCTTCTTTCCTCGATCCTTGAACCGCTCCTTCACCAGGTCAGCCAGGACCCCGTCCAGGTTGAGCTCGCCCAGGCGGATGTGTCCGTGCTCGTCGCGTTCGACGTCGGGCATGGCTTTCTTCAGATCCTCCTGCTCGAGCCGCAGGGCGATGCCCTCCGACAGGATCACCACGCCGAACGGACGACCGTGCGAGATGCGCTTGAGGATGGTCGCGTCGACCAGGTCCACCAGGTGAGACAGCTTGATCGGCTGGTCCTTGGGGAACTCCTCGGCGATCACGGTGTGCGTGGCCCCGGCCGCCTTGCCGATGCGGACGGCCAGGTGGCCGGCGGACCGTCCCATGGCCAGGACGATAAACCATCGCCTGGTGGTCATGGCGTCGGTCATCAGGTTGTTCACCAGCTCCACGCCCACGTGCCGGGCCGTCTGGAACCCGAAGGTGCTGGTGCCCCGGGGGAGGGGCAGGTCGTTGTCGATGGTCTTCGGTACGTGGGCGACCTTCAGCCAGCCGCCCGCAGCCTCGGCCACCTTCTGGGCCGAGTAGGCCGTGTCGTCCCCGCCGATCGTGACCAGGGCATCGATCCCCATTGCCCGCAAGGTTCGCACCGTGTTGCTCATGCGCCAGTCCGGGTCGTCGGCGTCCTCGTCAGTGGTCGTCGGGTTCGCCCTGGACGTGAAGAGGATCGAGCCACCCAGTACGTGGATCCGAGAGACATCCGTGATGGTCAGGGGCACGACGAAGCCGCTTTCACCCCTGATGAGGTGGTCGAAGCCGTCGAGGATCCCGACCACGTCCCATCCGCTGTTCCGCGCCTCGATCGTCGCCGCCGAGATCACCGAGTTGATCCCGGGGGCCGGCCCGCCGCCACACAGGATGCCGAGCTTCATCGTTCCTCCGGTCGCCCGCACTTTTTCCCAGGGCCTGCTGCTTCGCTACCCAAGGCCCCCGACCCCTCACCGGAGTTGCTCATTCTGCCACGCCCCCATCGCCGTCCCTGGACGCCCCCGGCCCCCCTATCTCAAGGAAGCAGGGCAGGCGGCCGATTCCGAAAGTACCTCATTCCATGCATTTCAACGGGTCCCGTATACGAAGGGCATCGTCCCTCTTGCTGTCCACTGCTTTGCTGGTGGCGGTGTTGATGCCTGTGAGCACGGCGGCTGCCGAGTCCGTGGGGGGCCGGCTGTCCAGAGCGAAGAGCCAGGAGCAGGCCGCCCGGGACGCCGTGAACAAAGCGGAGCGCCACCTGCGGGCCGTCATCGAAGAGATCCGGGCGATCCAGCAACGACTCTCTCAAAGCGCCATCGACGTCGTGTCCTCGTATCAGACGCAGGACGTTCTCGCCGATGAATTGGGTGAGGCGCAGGAGACCCTGGACCGGCGGGCCACGGAGGCCTACGAGGCGGGACCCGCGATCACTCTGGAGCTGTTCCTCGGCTCCGCCACCCCGGCCGACTTCGCCTCCGCTCAGGAGTTCGCCGCGCGCGCCTTCGTGGTCGACGAGCGGACCGTCGCCGAGGTCACCAGGCTCCGGACCGCGCTGGCCGATCTCACCGCTCGACGCGAGGCCCGCCAGCACGAGCTCGCCGCGGCCGCGGAACGGCTGGAGGGACTCGCGGCCGAGGCAGCCGTCGAGTTGCGGAGTGCGGCGGAGAAGGCCAGGAGAGCCGGCCTGACCGTGCGCAGGCTCCAGCGGGAGCAGCGCGCCCTGCAACAGGCCCGGGCGGCCGCGAACGACAGCCTGAACGGTTTGGTGGATCCCTCGCGCGGCAAGGACCAGAGTGACCTCCTTGCCCTTCTCGGCCCATCGGGCGGGCGCACGTGCCAGATTCCATCGGGGCTCGAGGGCACCGGCCGGCGGCTCTCTGGCTACTCGTCCTGGTACGGCTGGGAGTTCGCCGGTCAGCGCACAGCGTCGGGCGCGATCTTCGACCCCCGACTGTTCACCCTAGCGAGCAAGGAGCTGCCCCTGGGCGTCTTCCTGCGCATCCATTTCAAGGGCAGGTGCGCCATTGCTTTGGTGAACGACCGGGGGCCGTACGGCGTCCCGGGCAGGATCTTCGACGTGACCGAGGCCGTGGCCACGTACCTCGGATACAAGGGGGCCGGCGTCGGCTACGTGACCACGGACGTGCTCGTTCCTGCCTAGAGCCCCGCCCCATCTCCGGAGAAGTACGATCCTGCGGCATGAGCTTGCTGGCCATCGACGCCGGCACCACGGGTGTGACTGTCCTGGTGGTGGATCAGGCGGGGTCCGTGCGATCGAAGGGCTATCGCGAGTTCGCCCAGAGCTTCCCCCGGCCCGGGTGGGTCGAACACGACCCCGAGCACTGGTGGACCGCGATGATGGCCGCGGCCGAAGAAGCGCTGGGGGTGGCCGGCGTCGATGCCTCCGGGCTGGTGGCGATCGGCATCACCAACCAGCGCGAAACGACAGTCGTCTGGGACCGGCAGACGATGGTTCCCGTCCACACAGCCATCGTGTGGCAGGATCGCCGCACAGCGCCGCTGTGCGACCTGCTTCGCCGCGAGGGATGGGAAACAAGGATCCGGGAGCGGACCGGCCTGGTCATCGACCCGTACTTCTCTGGAACGAAGCTCGCCTGGCTGCTGGATAACGTCTCGGGAGCCCGCGAGGACGCTCGTTCCGGTCGCCTGGCGTTCGGGACGGTCGACAGCTACCTGGTCCATCGGCTCACCGGCTCGGCAGAACACGTGACCGACATGACGAACGCTTCCCGCACCATGCTGTACGACATCCACAAGCTGGACTGGGATGCTGACGTCCTCGACCGGCTCGGCATCCCCACGGAAATGCTTCCTCGGGTCATGCCATCTTCCGGGGCGTTCGGAGAAACAGACCCGGAGCGGTTCTTCGGGGCGCGGATCCCAATCGCCGGTATCGCCGGCGACCAGCAAGCCGCGCTGTTCGGCCAGGCGTGCTTCGCCCCGGGGGCGACCAAGAACACCTACGGAACGGGATCCTTCGTCCTCATGAACACGGGGGACCGTGCTCCCGTCTCCACCTCGGGACTGATCACCACCATCGCCTGCGGGGAGGGTAAGCAGCCCACCTACGCGCTGGAGGGCTCGATCTTCGTGACGGGCGCCGCGATCCAGTGGCTTCGCGATGGCCTCGGGATACTCCAGTCCTCTTCCGACGCCGGATCGGTGGCGGCGTCGGTGCCGGACTCGGGCGGCGTGTACTTCGTTCCCGCCCTCACCGGGCTGGGAGCGCCGTGGTGGGACCCGTACGCCCGGGGCATCATGGTGGGCCTGACTCGTGGCACCACCCGAGCGCACGTGGTCCGAGCCGCGGTGGAGGCGATGGCCTACCAGACCCGCGACGTGATCGAAGCCATGCGCGCCGATTCGGGGATCCCGTTGCTCGAACTCCGAGCGGACGGCGGGGCCAGCGCGATGGACTTGCTCCTCCAGTTCCAGGCCGACCTGCTGGGGGTCCCGGTCCGTCGCCCGAAGGTGCAGGAGACCACTGCCCTCGGGGCGGCCTATCTGGCTGGACTCGGACGAGGAATCTGGGCATCGACCGACGAGCTCGCCCAGCAGTGGCAGGCTGAACGGGAGTTCTCAGCCCGGGACGGTTCCGCCGCGGAGGAGGCCTATCGCGGCTGGCGCCGGGCCGTCCAGCGCTCGCTCCATTGGGATTCACCGGAACCGGGGGGCCGCTTGTGACGTCTCATCACCGAGATCGTTCCCACGCCGGCCCGGCCGTCGTTTCGCCCGGCCGGCGGTCGGGTACCTAGGACGCGGGCACGCCCTCCTCGACTGCGTGGCCCTTGGGAAAGGAGCTCGTGATGTCCCGGTGTCCGGTTTGTCGGTCGGTGAGGATCGTGATCGTGGTAAGCCCAGAGCGCCGGGCGTTCTGCACCGCGTGCGGCGCCAGATGGATCCAGCAAGGCAGCGAGCAGCGAGCCGTGAACCCGGGGATCGTGAAGGCTACCGCTCCCGCCCCCACCACGGTGACGCCCTAGAAGGCGCCTCCCGCCCGGCAGGATGACCTATCGAGGTGACGTCCTGCTCGGCGTGCGGGCAGCTTCCGCTTCGGCCTGAGCCTTCTCCGTAGCGGTCTCGGGGGGACGGGTCACCGCTTCCTTGGCCTTCGAGCCGTACTCGTCCACGTATTCCTGACCGGACATCAGCATGACCTCGTACATGATCTCGTCCGTCACCGAACGTAGGACGAACCGGTCTGACGGGTTGCCGTAGTGCCGCTGGAAGTCGAGTGGCTTCCCGAAGCGGACCTCCGCGCGGCCGGGCTTGGGCAGTCTCTTGTCATAGGGCAGGGCTTCGAACGTGCCCGTGATGGCCACCGGGACGACCGGCACCTGCGCCTCGAGGGCCATTCGGGCGACTCCCGTCTTGCCCCGGTACAGGCGGCCGTCGGGGGATCGCGTGCCCTCGGGGAATATCCCGACCAGGTTGCCCTCACGGAGGGCCTGAACGCCCGTCTGAAGGGCAGCCTCGGCCGCCGACCTGCTCTCGCGACGGACGGGAATGACGTTGGCTCCCTTGAAGAACCACCGGAGGTACCACTTGTCGAAGTAATCGGCCTTGGCCAGGAACACGACCTTCCGACCCGGCACCAGCAGTGGGAGGAGGAGATCGTCCAGGAAGGACTGATGGTTGGCGGCCAGGATGGCTGGACCTTCAGGGATGCTCTCCAGGCCTACGGCCTTCGGCTTGTACAGCAGCCTGAGCACGGGCCCGAGCAACACGTATTTCATCAGCCACCAGAACACAGCCTCACCTCACGGGATTCGACCCCGACCTCAGGGTCCTTGTTACCTCGGTATAGACTACCTGCACCCCGAGCGGGAGGGAAACTGCTCTCGATGCTGGCGTTCGGCATGCTCGAATGGACGTTTGTTGCTGTTCTGGTGCTCCTCGTGGGGGCAGCCGGCCTCTTCGCCCTCTTCATGCTGGCCCAGCTGTTCAGGAACCCCCGAAGGTCCTGACGCACGCATGCCTTAGCCTCGTGCACGCGCGGATCATCCCCGGAGCAGAGCCGTTCCGATTCGACGCCGGTCCGGTCGGGGCGCTCCTCCAGCACGGCTTCAGCGGATGCCCGGCCTCCATGCGGCCCATGGGGCGATGGCTGGCGGACCGAGGGATCTCCACGGTCGGGCCCCGCCTGCCTGGCCACGGCACGACCTGGGAGGACCTGGAGGGGACGACCTGGCAGGACTGGGAGCGTGAGGCCGAAGCCGCCTTGGCAGATCTGGCACGTCGATGCACATCGGTCATCGCCGTGGGACTGTCGATGGGCGGAGCCATGGTCCTGCACTTGGCCGCGAAGCACCCCGACAAGCTCAAAGGCGTGGTCGCGGTCAATCCGGACGTCCGGCGACCTGAGCTCGGCCTCGCTCCTCTGATTCGCCTGTTCACCCGCACCACCAAGGGCGTGGGCAACGACATCAAGAAACCCGGGCAGGACGAGATCGTCTACGACCGTGTCCCCCTCAAGGCAGCCGCGCAGCTGGGGAGGTTCTACCGGAAGGTCCAGAAGGAGCTTCCCGCCATGCGGTTGCCCCTGCTGGTGTTCTGCTCGCCCGATGACCACGTGGCCAAGCCGTCGAATTCTCGCTACGTCATCCAGCAGGTGGGCAGCGTCCAAAAAGACCTGGTGACGCTGGCCAACTCATACCACGTGGCGACGCTGGACTACGACGCAGAGCTGATCTTCGAGCGAACCCTCCAGTTCGCGAACCCTGCGGTTCAAAGATCTCCCACCGCGTCGGCCTGACCGAGGTGCCTCAGGAAGCGCCTGCCCTCACCCGGAGGCCGTCATGGGCGTCGTGACACTCTCGCGACAGTACGGAGCAGGCGGCCTGAGGATCGGACCGGCCCTCGCGGAGGCCCTCGGATTCACTTTCGTCGACCGCGAGATCGTCGAGGAAGCCGCGCGGAGGCTCGGCGTGGAGCCCAAGGTCGCCGAAGAGAGGGACGAACGCACTCCAGCCATCGTCGAGGAGATCGGCTTGGCGCTGGCCGCGGCCTCGCCCGAGTTCGGTACCCCGGCCGTCCCTCGCCTCGACGACCGGACCCTGGCGGAGGCAACCAAGCGGGCCATCTTGTCCCTGGGCAGCGCAGGAGGATACGTGATCCTCGGACGAGGATCCCAGGCGGCTCTGGCCGGACGAACCGATGCCTGCCACCTCGCTCTGGTGGGTGATCTCCTCGACCGAGTCCAGCGGATCATGCAGTGGCAGAACATCGGTGAGAGGGAGGCTCGATCACGCTGCGAGCAGGTCGACGCCGAGCGAGCCGGCTACGTCAAGCACTTCTACGGCAAGGACATCCGTGACCCGCTTCTGTACGACTCCGTCCTCAACACCTCCAGGCTCGGCCTCGAGGCCGCCTCTGAGCTGGCTGTAGCCGTGGCCAGGCAGAAGCTCGGCCTGGCTTGATCGGCGCCGATCAGGCGTCTCAGGGCTCCGAGACCTCCACCTCGGCCAGGAGGGGCCGATGGTCCGAGGCCTCCACCGCGGCTTGCGCCGAAGCCACCCAGGACCGAGTGACCGACGCTGCCTGGTTCACGAACACGTAGTCGATGCGAGCCGTCGGTCCGCGAGCCGGGAAGGTCTCCCGTTCACCCACTCCCGCGTCAGCGCCGGCGTCGAACAGGCGCTCCCCGATCCATCGGCTCGCCGGGCCGTCGGGCCCCTCGTTAAGATCCACCCCCAGGATCAGCGGGCCCTCGACCCCACCGAGGTGATCCGTGAGTTCCCGAGCATGGCGTTCGCGCTCCCGAGGAGCCAGGCCGAGGTGCGCGGAGACGACGGTGAGCCGAATCCCCTGGGCTCGCAGGTGAGCAGCGATGAAGCCCCGGCGAAGGGTTCGTCGCTCCCGGGGCAGGTCGTGGATGTCCACGCTCGAAAGGCGCCAGGGCGGACGGAAGAGCACGGCGTTGCGGACGCGGGTAAAGAGTCGATGGCTCGATACCGATTCCATGCCCAGTAGCTGGGCAAAACTCCTCAGCGTCCTGCGAGGGCCGCATTCTTGAACCGCGACGAGGTCCGGCTTCTCGCGCCCCAGGGCCTCTACGGCGCGGTCCACGCCCCCGCGAAAGGACTGGACGTTGTAGCAGGCGACGAGCAGTCGCACGAGCGAAGGCTACCCCAGAAATTCGCCGCTCCGACTACAGGACGGAACGGAGGGCATCGGCGATCGTCGGCGAGCCCTCGGCCTCCTGGAGGTCGTAATAGACGCGGACGGCGAGCTTGTCGATGTTGATCAGTCGGCGAAGGTCGACCGGGGTGGCGATGAGCACGACGTCCGCCGGGGCGGTGTTGATCATCGACTCGAACTCCCGAAGCTGCTCGGCCGAATACCCCATCGCCGGGAGGACCGGACCGATCGCGTACTTGTCGTAGATGTCCTTCATCGACCCGACGGCGAGCTCGCGAGGGTCGACGATCTCGGCCGCACCGCCTTGACGGGCGGCCACCACTCCCGCTCCGTACAGCATCTCCCCATGGGTGAGCGTGGGACCGTCTTCGATCACCAGGGCCCTCTTCCCAGCAAGGTCCACCTCCCCCTCCAGCCGGACCGGGCTCCTGGCCCTGATCACCATGGCCTCGGGGTTGACCTCCTTGGCTGAGGCCTCGACCTCGGCGATCTGCTCAGGAGTGGCGGAGTCGACCTTGTTGATCACGATCACGTCGGCCATGCGGAAGTTCGTCTCGCCGGGGTGGTAGCGAAGCTCGTGGCCCGCCCTCAGGGGATCGGCCACTACCACGAGCACGGTCGGGCGATAGAACGGGTAATCGTTGTTGCCGCCGTCCCATACGAGGACGTCGCACTCCTTCTGGGCTTGCTCGAGCACGTCCCGGTAGTCGACCCCAGCATAGACAACAGTCCCCTGCTGAAGGTGTGGCTCGAACTCCTCGCGCTCTTCGATGGTGACGTTTGCCCGGTCCAGGTCCTGGATCGTCTCGAATCTCTGGACTCGCTGGGCGACCAGGTCCCCGTAGGGCATGGGATGACGGACCACGACCACCTTCTTGCCGTGCTCTCGTAGCGTCTGCACCACTTTCCTGGTCGTCTGGCTCTTTCCGGACCCGGTGCGCACCGCGCACACCGCCACCACTGGGACGTCGGCCGGCAACATGGTGTCGTTCGGCCCGAGGAGGACGAAGGAGGCTCCAGCGGCGTGGCAGATGCTTGCCCGGTGCATGACGTACTCGTGGGTGATGTCCGAGTACGAAAAGGCAACGTCGTCCACTTCCAACTCGCGGATCAATTCGGGAAGCTGCCCCTCGTCGTAGACGTGGATGCCGCCTGGATAGCGGGGGCCCGCCAGCTCGGCGGGATACTTCCGGTCCCCGATGAAGGGGATCTGGGTCGCGGTAAAGGCGACCACCTCTGTAGCCGGCTCATCGCGATACACCACGTTGAAGTTGTGGAAGTCCCTCCCCGCGGCACCCATGATGAGCACGCGTCTGGTCATCGCAAGCCTTTCCCCATCGAGACCGTGCAGGCTCCGAGCGGAGCAGGGTGGAGCTTACGGGCGCCCGCCCGGAGCGTCAAAGATGGGGCGCGGAGGGACTATCGCGGCTGGCCCGGTGCAGGGCGATGGGGTGCTCCAGGCCCTCCAGCTCAACGAGTCCGACGTCGACGAACCTTATCGTCGGGTTCTGCGAGGATCGTACGACGCTGTCACTGACCAAGACCTGCCCGGGCCCCGCGTAAGAGGCGATTCTCGCGGCGATGTTGACCGTCCTGCCGAAGTAGTCGCCGTCCTGGAGGATCACCGGGCCGGCATCTATGCCCGTGTGGGCCGGCGGAAGGCCGGCGGCCGGCACGCGATCGGCCAGCTCCAGCGCCGAGATCACGGCCCGGCCGGGGTCGGTGAAGTAGAGCATCACCCCATCGCCCAACCACTTGACCGGGCGGCCCCCATGCTCGTACGCACTCCGCTGTACCAGTCCGCCCAGGGTCGCCGCCATCTCCGCGGCGGCCTGGTCCCCCCTCTCCTCCGTCAGCCGGGTGTAGCCGGAGAGGTCGAGAAAGCTCATGGCGGGCGGTTCGGCCACCGTGTGATGCAGGCCCACCTTCTCCAAGGTGATCTCTACCGCTTCGACCACGTTCGCCAACCAGGTGTGCTCCGCGTGGCCGTGGTACATCGAAACGAGCGCCCGGTCGACGTGAGGGATGCCCCCGCCGACGGCTTGCGCTCCCACGAGCAGCACCTGGGCCTCGCTCATCCCCGACCGAAGCAGCGGAACCTCGATCTGAGCGTGGTAGAAGTTCGCGGCTGCTTCGGTGATCCGGCGCATGCTCTCCCCCCACACCCGAACCAGCCGCTCGAACGCCGCAGGCTCGACCTCGGCCTCGACGACGACCTTCATCACGGGGACCAGGTCGAGCTCATCCTGGGGGACAGGATCGTCTGGCTCCGGACGAGCGAATCCCATCGACTCGCGAACGGCCTGCAGCAGCTCCAGGCTCAGGCCGGTCTCCGCGCTGAGCTCCCGATAGGTCTTCCCCACGGGCACGCCGAACCAGTCCCAGGCAGGCAGGTCCAGGAACCC
>WNFV01002770.1_pt1 | contig 47021 bp, 49 predicted proteins | sample 5400101 | NCBI WGS metagenome assembly WNFV01 (sample SAMN13153361, study PRJNA577476) | soil metagenome | isolation source: 115 cm soil or saprolite under grassland replicate 1 | place: USA:California | collected 2016-06-15
CGAGGTGCACCCCGGCTTACCTGGATGGAGCGGGCGAGGGGAATCGAACCCCCGTCTCGAGCTTGGGAAGCTCACGTTCTGCCATTGAACCACGCCCGCTTGACGCCGCACCGGCCGGTCGCCGGTCTCGATCGGCCAGTGTATCGAGGCCTCGGGGGCTCTGTTCGTGCGCGGTCTCGGGCTTCCGGCTCTGGACGACCTGTTAGCGTTCCTGCTCCAATGCAGGACCAGGTTGCCGCGCAGGACCCCAGTTTCTGGCCGGCCCTTCTCATGCGGCTTACCGGCGGGCAATCCCTCTCGTCGGAGCAGGCGGCCCGCGCCATGCTGGCGATCATGGAAGGGAGCGCCACAGCGGCCCAGGTCGGCGGATTCCTGATGGCCCTTCGCACGAAGGGCGAGACCGTCGACGAGATCGAGGGCCTGTCGCGCACCGCCCTCGAGATGGCCCAGCCCGTGCGGTCCACCGAGCCCGTCGTCGACACGTGCGGGACCGGAGGTGACCGCTCGGAGACGTTCAACATCTCCACGCTCGCCGCCATCGTGGCCGCGGGGGCCGGGGTCGTCGTGGCCAAGCACGGCAACCGAGCGGCCTCGTCGCACTGCGGGTCGGCGGACCTGCTGGAAGCCCTCGGCGTTCGGATCGACCTCGGACCGGAAGGGGTCGAGCGATGCCTTGCCGAGGCGGGGATCGCGTTCATGTTCGCCCCCGTCTTCCATCCTGGCGCCGCGCATGCGGCACCGGTCCGCCGGGAGCTCCGCGTGCCCACGGCGTTCAACTTCCTCGGTCCCCTCACGAACCCGGCCCGGCCGTACGCCCAGGTCGTGGGGGTATCCGACCTGCGGATGCTGCCTCTCATCGCGGAGGTCCTGGCCCGGCGGAGGGTCAGAGCCAAGGTCTTCCGAGGCCAGGACGGCCTGGACGAGCTCACGACCACCGGGCCGTCCACGGTCTACGAGACCGCTGACGGCGACGTGAAGGAGCGGCTGTTCGACCCCGAGGATCTCGGAATCACCCGGGCGAGGGATGCCGACCTGAAAGGGGGCGACGCCGCGACGAACGCCGGCATCGCACGATCCGTGCTCGCCGGCGAGCACGGACCCCCGCGCGACGTGGTGGTCCTCAACGCCGGCGCGGCCCTGGAGGTGGCGGGGCGCGCGACCCGCCTCAAGGACGGGATGGCCGCCGCGGCCGAATCGATCGACTCCGGGGCCGCTACGCGAGCGCTCGAGCGGTGGGTCGAGATCTCACAGCGGGCGGCGGGGTGAGCCACGACGCAGGCGTCCGGTTCGACCCAGTAGCATCGCGGCAATGATCCTCTCGGACGTCGACATCCGAAAGGAGATCGAATCGGGCCGCATCGAGATCGACCCGTTCGACCCGGCCTCGATCCAGCCGTCCTCGATCGACCTCCACGTCGACGACCGGTTCCGGGTGTTCGCCAACTCACGGTACCCCTATATCGACGTGAAGAAGGAGATGCCCGGCCTCACTGAGGTCGTCGAGGTCGCCGACCCGGACCCGTTCATCCTCCACCCCGGGGAGTTCGTGCTGGGGTCGACCCTCGAACGTGTCGCCATCCCCGACGACATGGTGGCCCGGCTGGAGGGGAAGTCTTCTCTCGGACGACTCGGCCTCCTGATCCACTCGACCGCCGGGTACGTGGATCCAGGATGGGACGGCTATCTCACCCTCGAGCTGTCGAACGTAGCCAACCTCCCCATCACGATCTACCCGGGGATGAAGATCGGACAGATCTCGTTCTTTCGGCTCACCACCCCCGCCGAGCGGCCCTACGGATCCACCGAGGCGAGGAGCAAGTACCAGGGGCAGCGCGGCCCAACGGCCAGCCGGTTCTTCGAGGAGTTCGGCGAGCTCGGATCTCGCTGAAGCCGGGACTCGGGCGCGCCTCTCAGCCGATCTGGGGGTCGCCCGAGCGGACGCCCAGCCGGTACAGAGCTCCCTCGGCCGCGGCCACGACCTCCGGCACGGGGTCGTTGAGTACGGCCGCGACGATCGCATCCGCACTACGCGGATCCCCCATTATTGCCAGGAACTGCGTGGAGCGGAGCCGGATCCGCTCGTCCGGATCCGAGAGCACCCCGATCAGGGCGTCGACGGCCTCGGGCCCACCGATCGCTCCGATGGCCTCGACCGCCCGTAACCGCGCATCCGCTTCCGTGGAGCCGAGGCGTCCCGCGAGCCGGGCAACCCCGACGACGTCCCGGAGCAAGCTACCCACGATTGGCACCACCTCGGGGGTCCCATGGAGCAACACGTCGATGAGCAATTCCTGCGACGACGGCCCGATCTTTCTCAGGAGGTCGGTGGCGGCATCCCGCAGGTTGGGAACGGCCAGCACGCCTGCCAGCCGCTTGGCAACCGCGGGCGAGCTCCACTGAGTGAGGACCTCGCTGGCAACCGTTCGCACCCCTGGATCGGCGTCTTGGAGCGCAGTCACCAGGAAGCCGAGGACTGCCTCGTCGTCGATGACGCCCAGGGCTCGCACGACCTCAACCCGAACCTCGGGGAACGAGTCTTCGATCGCATTGCCCAGCGCTTGCACCGCGGATGTGTCGCGGAGGCGCCCGAGAGCCGACGCCGCCGCCGCCCGAACCGCGGGGACGGGATCCTGGAGGGACTGGATCGATGCTTCGAGGCAGGCCTGGCTCCCTGTCCATCCGGCGAGCTCAAGGGCGAGCGCCCGCTCCTCCTGGTCGGGCGAGCCGTAATGCATGAGCGCGAGCTCGGTCAGGGCGGCCGGGTTGGAGTGGGAGAACACCGAGCCGAGCTCGTTCCGTTCCTCGGGTCGGCACTGGCGAAGGGCCGACCACACGAACTCGTGATCGTTGTCCTCCCTCGAAGCGAGCTGGTTCATGGCTGCGCGCCGGACCGATTCTTCGCCATCGGTCAATCCCTGGAGAAGGAAAGGATCGGCCTCCCGACCCAAGGTCTCCGTGAGCTCATCGAGGGCCGCCGCCCGAACGACCGGGTCGAGATCGGCCATCGCTCGGGTCATGGCAGCGGACGTCTCGATGTTGGCCCGCGCGATCACGTGGACGGCTGCGGCTCGAAGGGGCGCCGACTGATCGGTCTCCAGCACGAACCGCGACACGTCCACGTAGCTTGGGTCGCCGGATTCACCCATCACCTCCAGGACCGCCATGCGGACCGGAACGGAGGAGTCGTCGAGATGTCCCCGAAGGTAGGGCATCACGGTCGGACCCGACGAGCTCCAGAGCACTCGGATCGCCTCGGGCTTGCGAGATTCATCGACCTGCCCCAGGAGGCCGATCAGGTCCTCCAGCCGCACCCGCGCGAGGGCCTTGAGGAACGGCTCGCGCGCCTCGAGCGGAAGCTCCATCGCCCGGTTCAGGATGTCCAACCCGAGCTCGTACAGGCGGAGCGCGCCCACGGTCTCCGCCGCGGCGGAAGCCATCTCCACGTCACCGGTACGCACGGCCTCGCGTGCCCACGCGAGGACACGGCTTCGCTCGACCCCTCCTAGGCTCGACCGTGCCAGGTAGCGGACCGCCTCGTCGGCGTCTTGCAACGAGCGGGCGAGTGACGCGATGCGTTCGGCGTCTACGGGAGCAAGGGCCGCATCGTCGGTGAACTCCGATCCGCCGACCGCGGTCTCGTCGGTTCGGGCGATGGCGTCGGCGGCGACCTCCGCGACCTCGCGGATCTCGTCCAAGGGGTCCGAGACCAGGGTGGCCAGCGTGCGGAGGATCTCCGGAGCCTCTTCGCCCTCCACCAGGATCCGAACGGCCCCCAGACGTCGGACGTCGGGCAGCGACAGGCTACCGACCAGCCTCGAGATGCCGACGGCCCGGCTCAGCCGTGCGATCGAAGTGCCTTCTGCCGTCGTGGGAGGGGGATCCATCTCGCCGAGCGAGGTGAGGAGCAGATCGAGCTCGGTCTCACCGAGAGTGGACGTCGATGCCAGGAGGTCGGGGAGCAGATCAAGCGCTGCCGCCTGGGTGAGCGGCCAGCGGCGCGCGGCGACCAACGGAGCGAGCAGGACGAGATCGCGAGAGCCACGTTCGACGGCTAGGCGAACCGCCGTGGCCCGAACCTCGTCGGCCGGGTCCATGAGTGCCTGCTTGATGGTGGCGTCGTCCACGCGGTCGGCCCGGCCCGACAGGACCTCCAGGGCCAGCCGGCGGACCTCCTGATCCGGGTCGAGCAACAAGCCAACGACCTGCTCCAGCTCGCCATCGCCCGGGCCCCGCTCGATGAGCTCCCTGAGGGCACGGCGCCGCTCGTCCGGATCGCGAGCGGTGAGCGAAGGGCCCGCGGACTCCGGCTGGGTCTCCAACGCCGGCTCTGGAGGCGGCCCGTACGCCTGGATGGGCGCAATTTCGGCTTTCCAGGCGCCGGCTTCGACAGCTTCAACGGCTTGGGCAGGTTCGCCCGGCTCGGCCGCGACGGCACGATCCGGTTCGACGGGCTCGGGCCTGTGGGGAGCCTCGGGCTGAGCCGCCCTGAACGCAGCCAGCCGTCGCTGCAGGATCTCCGCGGCCGAAGGCTTCGGGACATCGGTCGCAGGTTGCTCGAGTCCAACCGGCGCGGGCGACTCTGAGGTCTCGGCGGCAGGCTGCAGGATCTCCGCGGCCGAAGGCTTCGGGACATCGGTCGCAGGTTGCTCGAGTCCAACCGGCGCGGGCGACTCTGAGGTCTTGGCGGCAGGCTGCGGGATCTCCGCCGCGGGCGGCTCGGGGATCTCGGCGGCAGGCTGCTCGGGCTCCTCTGGCGCGGGCGGCTCGGGGATCTCGGCGGCAGGCTGCTCGGGCTCCTCTGGCGCGGACGGCTCGGGGATCTCGGCGGCAGGCTGCTCGGGCTCCTCTGGCGCGGACGGCTCCTGCTCGGAGGAGGCTTGTTCCTGCGGGTGGGCTTCGGCGGGGACTTCTTCCTCGTCCTCCTCGGCGATCTGGGCGCGTCGTTCGGCGAGCGCCTTCAAGCTTCTGTACCAATCCTCCTCGTACGCGTCCACCTGTTTGCCCTTCGCAGGTGAGCTACCCGCTTCGGAGCCCTCGGTGGCGTCGGAGGAGGCGTCGCGGCCCTCGGATCCGTCTTCTCCCTTCTGGCCGAGGAAGCCGCCCATCAGACCTTGCTTCCGTTCCATCTATCCGCCGCCTCCGGCCGTCCCGTTCCCGCTCAGCGATGCGGGCGCCAGTCCTCCATCCCCAGCCATTCCCCAGCCCGTCCGGGCACACCCGGATGCACTCCTCACCGCCGCCGGCATCCCGGTGACCACGGGAAGGTCACCGCCGCGTGGTTGCGTTGGAGGGCTCGACGTCCTCAGGGTCCATTGCGAACGGCGTGGGACCGATCCCCATCGAGACCGCAGCCATAGCGGCCTGCGTGCGGTTGCTCACGCCGAGCTTCCGGAAGACCGCTGCGAGGTGCGCCTTCACCGTCTTCTCCGACAGGAACAGGGCCCGGGAGATGTCTCGGTTGCTCTTTCCCTCGGCCAGCAGAGCCAGGATGTCGGTCTCTCGCTGCGTGAGGCTGGTCGACGGACGGCCGTGCGGCTCGTTCTGGTCGCCGCTTCCCACCTCCATGGCGTCGAACAGGTTCTGGATGACCCTGGGCGACAGGACGTTGCCGCCACCCGAGATCGCCACCTTGATCGCTTGCTCTAGGTCCTCCGGCGTCGCGTCCTTCAGCAGGTACCCCGCGGCCCCCTCGGCCAAGGCTCGCCGAACGTAATGCGCATGGTCGAACGTGGTCAGCACGATCACGGGTACCTTGGGCCATCTCGTCCGAAGGTCGTGGAGCAGCTCGAGGCCGTCGGTGTTCGGCATCCGCACATCGACGAGGGCGACGTCGACCGGGCTGGCCTCCATCACCCGAAGGGCCTCGTCCGCCCCGGCAGTCTCCTCGACGTCCGCTTCGCTGAAGCATTCGCGCACGACGTGAGCCATGCCGCGACGCACCAGCGCGTGATCGTCAACGATCATGATCCTCAAGGTTCGTCTCCTTGCTCGTCGACGGGTAGTCGGGCGACCACCCGAGTCCCACGCCCAGGGGACGATTCGATGTCGAGGGTGCCGCGCACCTCCGCCACCAGGCGTCGCATCATCTCCAGACCCAGATGGCCCTCCCCGCGCTTCTCCGGGGAGGCCTGGAAGCCCTGTCCCCGGTCCTCGATCTGCACCTCGACGCGCTGTGGCGTCGCTTGCACCCTCACGGCCACGTCCTTGGAGGCTGAATGCTTCGCCGCGTTGGCCACCCCTTCCCGGATGACGGACGAGGCCGCCTGGAGGATCGGACCGTGGACGGCGCCGACGTCGCCTTCGATGGACCACGAGGCGGGGAGGCGCCACCGCTCCAGCACTTTCTGCACGACCAGCTCGAGCGGTTCCTCCTCGCGCGATCCGTCCTCCGGCGATCCATCGGGCGACAGGGCGGCCAACATCCGCCGGATCTCCTCCAGGGCTCGTCGGAGCTCGGTCGCCGCTTCGGCCAGAGCCGCCGTGGCCTGCGTGGGGTCCAGGTCGACCCGCCTGGCCATCCACTCCAGCTCGAGCACCGACGCGGTCACCACCTGCGTTAGGCCGTCGTGGATGGCGTAGGCCCACCTGGTTCGCTCCTTCGCGTACGAGTCGTCGAGACCGTCCGAAGCCGAGGGCCTCCGGCCCGCCAGCGATGACAGCATCCCTCGCAAAGCGGCGACCGAGCGGACGGAAGACTTCGGCGTGATGCGGGCGAACACCAGGTCTTCACCGCGAGGGCATGCGATCCAGCGCTCGGCCCGTCCCTCGAGCACGTCGTCGAGGTGAAGCGGGAGCGGTCCCGACCCGGGCGCGGCCCACCAGGCGATCCTGCGAGAGGACGCGCCCGATCGCATGATGCCCACGGCGTCGAGGTTCAAGAGCTCGGCGAGGCGCCGACATTCGGCGGCTTCGTCAGCCTCGCGGACGACAGCTGTCTCCACCCGATCCCTTCCTTCTCGGCCGGCACGGCCGCGGTCGTGCTGCCTGCCTCTCGCCCTCGACATCGCGGACGACACCGGGGGTCGTCCGTTCGACCAAGCCAAGCCGTTCGGTCTAGTTCTTCCTTCGGACGGTTCGGGGGCGCGCTTGAACCGGTGCCGGGAGGCAAAGCCCGCGTGCCGGGCGATCGGAGGGCTCGACGAGCGCGAACCCGTCGGTCCGAGAGAACCGGAGCGTCGGGGAGGGGGCTACTCCGAAGGGACTAGACGATTCCCCGACGTCGACATGGCCAGGACCTGCGCGACGTCGGCGACCTCCGTCCCGTCGCCCCGAGCCCGGGCTCCGTCATCCAACATCACGAGGCAAAAGGGGCAGGCAACGCCGACCATGTCCGCGCCGGTGGAGGCGGCCTCGTCCATGCGCTCCCGGTTGATGCGCTTGCCGATCCGCTCCTCCATCCACATCCGGGCTCCCCCCGCCCCGCAACACAGGCCCCGGCTCCCGTGGCGGGGCATCTCAACGGTCGACAGGCCGGGGACCGAATCGAGGAGCTCCCGCGGATCCTCGTAGACGCCGTTGTGCCGCCCCAGGTAGCAGGGATCGTGATAGGCGAGCAGCGCTCGCACCTGCCCCGTTGGCCGGAGGCGGCCGTCTTCGACCAGTTGGGCGAGCAGCTGGGTGTGATGGAGCACCTCATACCGGCCACCGTAGTCCGGGTACTCGTTGCGGAGCGTATTGAAGCAGTGGGGGCAGTTGGCCACGATCTTCGTGACTCCCGAGCCGTCCAGTGTGGCCACGTTCTGCTCCGCCAACGTCTGGAACAGGTACTCGTTCCCGATGCGGCGAGCCGGGTCGCCGGTGCACAGCTCCTGCGGGCCGAGGATGGCGAAGGACAGTCCGGCATCCCGCAGGAGGCCGGCCACGGCGCGCGAAACTCCGCGGGCTCGGTCGTCGAACGAGCCGGCGCACCCCACCCAGTAGATGACATCCGGAGCCTGCTCGCCCGGGCCGAGCAGGCGCACGTCCATCCCCTCGGCCCACGCCGCGCGCTGTGACTGGGGCTGACCCCACGGGTTCCCGGCGGTCTCCAAGTTCCGAAGGAGCGCGGCCGACTCTGGGGGGAACCGTGACTCACCCATCACCAGGTTCCGACGGAGGTCGACGATGTGGTCGATGTGCTCGATGTCCACGGGGCACTCCTGCATGCACGCGCCGCACGTCGTGCAGGCCCACACGACCTCCTCGTCCACGACCTCCGGGACGAGCGAGGTCTTGCGGATATCGTTGGATGTCCTTCCAGCCTCGAGGATCTTCGGCCCTTCGTCGAACAGGTGGTCCCGGAGGTTCATGATCAAGAGCTTTGGCGAGAGCGGCTTCCCGGTATTCCATGCCGGGCACGCGCTCTGACATCTCCCGCATTCGGTGCACGCATAGAGGTCCAAGGCCTCCTTCCACGTGAGGTCTTCGACCGTCGCGGCGCCGAGCCGGATCTGGTCGGAGTCGGGCGCGTCCACATCGATTCGGAGCGGAGTCAAGTACCCCTTGGGTTTGGTGTTCGAGAAGAACACGTTGATCGAGCTGGTGATGATGTGCAGGTGCTTGGAATACGGGATGTAGACCAGGAACCCCAGGATGAGCAGGAGGTGCGTCCACAGGAAGAACGGCTCGTAGAGGCGAAGCACGGCCGGAGTCATGGGCTCGAACGCGCGCGCGAGCCCGCGCGAGATGGGGGTCCATGCCGGGGGGGCCTCGGCGATGCCTCGGGCGATCCTGACCGCGTTCAGCGCGAAGAGCGTGAGCATGATGCCGAGGATCCACACCAGGATGAGGTCCGCCTCCTGCATGTGGCTGCCCACGAACCGCTCCGGCCGTTGGATCTTGCGGATGGCGAAGGCCATGAGGATCCCGACCACGACCAGGAGGGCGAACAGGTCCTGGAGCAGCCCGAGCCACCCGCTTCGACCGATCAGCGGCAGGGCGAAGTCCGAGTCCACCGCCTGCCCCATCGCTTCGGCGATCGTGGTCAGAAGGACCAGGAACCCCCAGAAGATGGAGGCGTGCATCACCCCCGGCAGGAGGCGCTGGAGCAGCTTTCGCTGGCCGAGCACCACCGTCACCTCGCGCTCCAGCCTGACCGGAACGTCGCGCGTCCGATCCACGGGCCGGCCCAGGCGCACCAGCCCGTATAGCAGGCGGGCCCGCCGGGCGAAGAGTCCCGCGGCCGCGGCAACGAGGGCCAGGAGGATCGCCGCCGGCAGGAGCATCAAGTGGCGAGTGTATACGCGGAACCGACGGCAGGGTTCCCCCCGTCATGGGGCCTCCGGACCGCTTTCTGGCACTTGAGGGCCCCTGACCTCCAACCGGGTTCCGGGCTCAGAATCCGACGCCCGATCTCAGTCCGCGACGCTCAACCTTGACACTAGGGGACTCAGACTTTATCCTTCGAATCAGATCAAGGACGCACCCAGGAGGGTTCGCTCATGCCACGAGCCGTTGGAATCGACCTGGGGACGACCAATTCCGTGGTGTCCGTTCTGGAGGCGGGCGAGCCGGTGGTCATCCCCAATGCGGAGGGCTCCCGGACCACGCCATCGGTGGTCGGGTTCTCCAGGAACGGCGAGATCCTGGTCGGTGAGGTCGCGAAGCGTCAGGCCATCACCAACCCGGACCGAACCGTCCGTTCCGTGAAGCGCGAGATGGGCCGGAAGGACTGGAACGTCGAGGTTGACGGGAAGCGATGGACACCCCAGGAGATCTCGGCGCAGATACTGACGAAGCTGAAGCGGGACGCCGAAGCCTATCTCGGCGATTCGGTCGCACAGGCTGTCATCACCGTCCCCGCCTACTTCGATGACGCGCAGCGCCAGGCCACGAAGGAGGCGGGCCAGATCGCAGGCCTGGAGGTCCTTCGGATCATCAACGAGCCGACGGCGGCCTCCCTCGCCTACGGCCTGGACAAGCAGCACGACCAGACCATCCTCGTGTTCGACCTGGGCGGCGGGACGTTCGACGTGTCCTTGCTGGAGATCGGTGAAGGTGTCTTCGAGGTCAAGGCCACCCACGGTGATACGCACCTCGGCGGTGACGACTGGGACCAGCGGGTCATCGACTGGATGGTGAGGGAGTTCAAGAACGCCCACGGTGTGGACCTAGCGGCAGACCGGATGGCCCTCCAGCGGCTGAAGGAGGCCGCCGAGAAGGCCAAGATCGAGCTGTCCCAGGTGGCCGAGACAACGATCAACCTCCCCTTCGTCACCGCGACGGCCGAGGGTCCGCTGCACCTGGAGATGAAGCTCACCCGGTCGGAGTTCGAGCGCATGACGGCCGACCTGGTCGAGCGAACGGAGGGCCCGTTCCGCCAGGCCGTGAAGGATTGGGGCAAGGACGTCTCGGCCATCGACCACGTGATCCTGGTCGGCGGGGCCACACGCATGCCGATGATCCAGGACCTCGTCCGCAAGCTCACCGGTGGCCAGGAGCCGCACAAGGGAGTGAACCCCGACGAGGTCGTCGCGGTCGGCGCCGCCGTCCAGGCGGGCGTGCTGAAGGGCGACGTCAAGGACATCCTGCTCCTCGACGTAACGCCGCTCACGCTCGGGGTGGAGACGAAGGGAGGAATCTTCACCAAGCTGATCGAGCGGAACACGACCATCCCTACCCGCAAGAGCGAGATCTTCACGACCGCGGACGACAACCAGACCACGGTCGAGATCCACGTCCTTCAGGGCGAGGCCGAGACCGTCTTCTCGCCGGGCGTGCGCTCGCTCGGGAAGTTCCACCTGATGGGGATCCCGCCGGCGCCCCGCGGCATGCCGCAGATCGAAGTGGCGTTCGACATCGACGCGAACGGGATCGTGAACGTCTCTGCCAAGGACCTGGCCACCGGTAAGGAGCAGCAGATGACCATCACGGGTGGGACGGCCCTGTCGAAGGACGACATCGACCGGATGGTGAAGGACGCGGAGAAGTTCGCGGCCGAGGACCACACGCGGCGTGAGGCGGCCGAAGCCCGGAACGCCGGGGACCAGCTCAGCTACCAGATCGACCGGTCGCTCCAGGAGTGGGGCGAGAAGGTGCCCGAGGGTGACCGCGCGGATCTCACCAAGTCGAACGAGGAGCTGAAGGAGGTGCTGAAGGGAGAGGACGTGGAGAGGATCAGGTCCGCAACCCAGGCCACGATGCAGGTCTTCCAGCGCATCGGCCAGGCCATGTATCAGCACACGCAGGCCCAGGCCGGACCGGAGCAGGCCGCGGCCGGGGGCGCGCCCGATGGCGGCGAGGAAGACGTCGTCGAGGGCGAGGTCGTCGACGAAGGAGGTGCTTCGTAGATGTCGATGCTCGAGAGGTGGGATCCGTTCCGCGATCTCATGTCGATCCAGAACGAGCTGAACGGTCTGTTCGGCCGAACCTACGGCGGCGGCGAGCCCCCGTCCGGTCAAACGGGTTCCTGGGTGCCGGCGCTGGACGTCTACGAGACTGTCGACAAGTTCGTCGTGACCGTCGAGCTTCCAGGGATCGAGCCGGAAGACGTCGAGGTGTCCGTGGAGGACTCGACGCTGACGATCAAGGGACAGCGAGAGTTCTTCTACAAGGATGCGACGGAGGACTCGTTCCAGCGCATCGAACGGCGATACGGGGCCTTCTCGCGAACCCTGTCGATGCCGACGACGGCCGACACCGAGAGGGTCGAGGCGTCGTTCAACAAGGGCGTCCTCACGATCGAGCTGGTCAAGCGTGAGGAGGCCAAGCCCAAGAAGGTCACGGTCAGGACGACGTGATGGGCGAGAAGGATCGCACCGACGAAGGTCGGGTGAACCGGCCGAAGGTCAAGGTCTCCGACCGCAGGCGCTTCCTTGTCTCGGGCGACTCCCCGGAGGAGGCCGGAGCTTCCCCCCGGGAACCCCGGGACGATGCGGACCATGAGCAGACGAGTGGGGTCGAAAGGGACGTGGAAGCTGCGAAGCAAGAGGCCGCCGAGTATCGGGATCACCTGATGCGCCTGCAGGCCGAGTTCGACAATTACCGCAAGCGGGTCCTGAAAGAGCAGACGCGCGCCGTGGAGCTCGCTTCGGAGCCGTTGGTGCGCCGCCTCCTGGAGGTGCTGGACGAGTTCGAGCTCGCCCTGATGGCCGCCGAGCAGAGGCCCGACTTCGAAAAGTTCCTCCATGGTGTCGAGCTCGTGTACGCGAAGCTCGTCGAGACCCTCAAGTCCGAGGGGCTCGAGCGGATCGAGGCGGAGGGACGGCCCTTCGACCCCGAGCGGCACGAGGCGCTGATGGGATCGAGCTCGGGCGAGGGTGATCCGCTGGTGGCCGACGTCCTCCGCCAGGGCTACGTGCTGAAGGGTCGGGTAGTCCGCCCCGCGGGCGTGCGCGTCACGCACGAGCGCTGAGGGGGTCGCCGATGAACGGCGACGTCCGGCGTGAGTGGTTCGACAAGGACTACTACCAGGTCCTCGGCGTGGCGAAGAACGCGTCGCAGGCGGAGATCAAGAAGGCGTACCGCAGGCTCGCGCAGCAGTACCACCCCGACGCCAACGCCGGAGACAAGTCCGCCGAGGAGCGGTTCAAGGAGATCTCGGCGGCCTACGACGTCGTCGGCGACGAGGACAAGCGCAAGCAGTACGACGAGGTCCGGGACACGGCCGCCTCGGGCTTCGGGGCCGGCGGCTTCCCCGGTGGGGGCCGCCCGGGAGCTGGAGGGGGGGTCCGGTTCGAGGACTTCGGGTTCGGCGACGTCGGCGACGTCGGCGACTTGGGCGACCTGTTCAGCGTGTTCACCGGCCGGGGCCGAGGGCAGCGACCGGCAGCACACGGCGCCGACCTCGAGACGGAGGTTCGGGTTTCCTTCGATGACGCCATGCGTGGGACCACCGTCCCGGTGCGCATCCAGGGGCCCGCGCCATGCCCAACCTGCGGGGGGTCGGGGGCGGAGCCGGGGACGACGCCGCTCACCTGTCCCCAGTGCGGTGGCCTGGGATCGGTCAGCGTCAACCAGGGGTTCTTCCAGATGTCGCAGACCTGTCCTCGGTGCCGGGGTGCCGGCCGCATCGTGGAGCACCCCTGCCCGACGTGCCGTGGCTCGGGCAGTGTGCGAACGACGCGCAGCTTCCAGGTAAGGGTTCCGGCCGGCGTGAGGGACGGAGCCCGGATCCGGCTCTCGGGACGCGGCGAGGCGGGACCGCCGGGCGGGTCTGCCGGCGATCTGTACGTGCTTGTGCACGTCGCGCCCCACAGGCTGTTCGGACGGAAGGGAAGTGATCTCACCCTCGCGCTCCCCATCACCTTCGCGGAGGCGGCCCTGGGTGCGAACGTCGACGTTCCCACCCTGAACGGGGCCGTGAGGCTCAAGATCCCCTCCGGCACGCAGTCTGGCAGGACCTTCCGGATCAGGGGCAAGGGCGCGCCGAAGAAGGGTGGCCAGGGCGACCTGCTGGTCACGGTGAACGTAGAGGTGCCGCAGCGTTTGTCCCACGACGAGAAGCACCTGCTGAAGCAGCTCAAGGAGGCGGAGCGGGAATCGCCGCGCAAGGGGCTCGGGGTCGAGGCGTAGGGGAGGAGCGGAGTCGATGGCAGCGCGAGGGAATCGAAGCGACCGAGCCGAGGACCGAGCGGTCTATATCATCAGCGTGGCGGCGGAGCTCGCGGGCGTGCATCCTCAGACGCTTCGCATCTACGAGCGGAAGGGCCTGTTGAGTCCCAAGCGGACCTCGGGCAACACCCGACGCTATTCCGAGCGAGACATCGACAGGCTGCAGATGATCCAGGAGCTCACGCAAGGCCAGGGGATCAACCTGGCCGGCGTGAAGATGATCATGGAGCTCGAGGCGCAGTTGGAAGAACTTCGGCGGCGGGCTGTGGAGCTCGAAGCCGAGCTCCGGCGGGTTCGCCGGGGGCGCCCAGTGGCCCTCGGTCCGTCCTCGGCGACGGTGGAGATCGTGCCGCTTCAGACGATCTCGACGTTCCCTTGGCTGAGCGGGAGTCCGTCTCGCTGATCGCCCTTGCGGGGCGCCGACGGCTTGATGTACGGGATGACCGAGGCGAATACGAGGGAGTGAGGGACCGTTGGATCCGAACAAGCTGACGATGAAGTCACAGGCCGCTCTGGAGGCGGCCCGGGAGCAGGCGGTCGCCCGCAGCCACCAGTCGATCGAACCCGAGCACGTCCTGTTCGCCCTTCTCTCGGATCCAGACGGGGTGATCTACCCGCTCTTGCATCGCTTGGGGATCTCGCCCCGCACGCTCAGGGACCAGGTCGACGAGGCGCTGGACCGGATCCCGAAGGTGTACGCGCAGGGCGCCGAGGTTCGGGTGTCGCCGGCCACAGGGATCCTGCTCGAGCGAGCGTTCGCCGAGGCGAAGCAGTTGACCGACGAATACGTCTCCACCGAGCACCTGTTCCTGGCCCTCCTCGAGGGGGACACGGGCCCAGCCCGGCTGCTCCGCGAGGCGGGCCTGAAACCCGACGCGGTGCTGGCGGCCCTGGCGGAGGTGCGCGGCCGGCAGCGCGTGACCGACCAGAACCCGGAGGAGAAGTTTCAGGCTCTCGAGCGGTACGGTCGCGATCTCACCGACCTCGGGCGGCGTGGGAAGCTCGATCCCGTCATCGGTCGGGACGACGAGGTGCGCCGGGTGATCCAGGTGCTCTCCCGAAGGACGAAGAACAACCCGGTGCTGATCGGCGAGCCCGGCGTGGGGAAGACCGCCATCGTCGAGGGGTTGGCCCAGCGGATCGTGGCCCGAGACGTCCCCGAATCGCTGAAGGACAAGCGCGTGGTCGCCCTGGACATCGGGGCGTTGATCGCGGGATCCAAGTACCGCGGCGAGTTCGAGGAGCGGTTCAAGGCGGTGCTGCGGGAGATCGCTGAGAGCGAGGGCCAGATCATCACGTTCATCGACGAGCTGCACACGGTCGTCGGTGCCGGTGCGGCGGAAGGTGCGGTCGACGCCGGCAACATGTTGAAGCCGATGCTCGCCCGTGGCGAGCTCCGGGCGATCGGCGCGACCACGATCGACGAGTACCGCAAGCACGTGGAGAGGGACGCCGCCCTGGAGCGCAGGTTCCAGCCGGTCCTGGTGGAGGAGCCCTCGGTCGAGGACACGATCGCCATCCTTCGGGGCTTGAAGGAGCGGTACGAGGTGCACCATGGCGTCAGGATCCAGGACTCCGCCCTCGTCGCGGCGGCGGTGCTCTCCAGCCGGTACGTGAGCGGTCGGTTCCTCCCCGACAAGGCGATCGACCTCATCGACGAGGCCGCGTCCCGGCTGCGGATCGAGATCGACTCCATGCCGACGGAGATCGATGAGGTCGAGCGGCGGATGAAGCAGCTCGAGATCGAGCGGGCCGCCCTTCGCAAGGAGACGGACGATGCGTCGAAGGAGCGGCTGGCCCGCCTGGAGCGGGAGCTGGCCGACCACCAGGAGGGTTCGGTCGCCATGAAGGCCCACTGGCACCGGGAGAAGGATCACATCGACCGGATCCGGAAGATCGGCTCCGACATCGAGGCGGCCAGGACCGAGGCCGAGCGGGCGGAACGCGACGGTGATCTGGAGCGTGCGGCCGAGCTCCGATACGGCAGGCTCGTGGAACTGGCGGGCTCGATGGACGAGGAGAACGCGAAGCTCGCCCAGATCCAGCGGGACCGCAAGATGCTGAAGGAGGAAGTCGACGAGGAGGACGTGGCGGAGGTCGTCTCGACGTGGACCGGCATCCCGGTCTCGCGCCTCATGGAGGCCGAGATGCAGAAGCTGATCCGGATGGAGGACGAGCTGCACCAACGGGTCGTCGACCAACACGAGGCCGTCGAAGCCGTTGCGAACGCCATCCGCCGCACCCGGGCCGGGCTCTCCGACCCGAGCAGGCCGATCGGTTCGTTCGTGTTCCTGGGACCGACGGGCGTGGGGAAGACCGAGCTGGCGCGAGCGCTCGCGGAATTCCTCTTCGACGACGAGCGGGCCATCGTTCGGATCGACATGAGTGAGTACCAGGAGCGGCACACCGTGTCGCGGCTGATCGGGGCGCCGCCGGGATATGTCGGTTATGACGAGGGAGGTCAGCTCACCGAGGCGGTGCGGAGGCGTCCTTACTCCGTCGTGCTGTTGGACGAGATCGAGAAGGCGCACCAAGACGCGTTCAACGTGCTGCTGCAGCTGCTCGACGACGGCCGTCTCACCGACGGGCAGGGGCGGACGGTGGACTTCCGCAACACGGTGGTCATCATGACGTCGAACCTGGGCGGGTTCCTGTTCACCGATCCGGGCTCGTCCGTTGAAGAGCGGACGGAGAAGGTGATGGCCGAGGTCCGCGCCACCTTCCGACCCGAGTTCGTGAACCGGGTCGACGAGATCATCGTGTTCCAGCCGCTCGGGCGGGACGAGATCGCGCAGATCGTGGACATCCAGATCCGCATGCTCCAGCGCCGGCTGGAGGGTCGCAAGCTCGTGATCATCATCACGGACGCCGCTCGCGAGTACCTGGCGAACAAGGGCTTCGACCCCACCTTTGGGGCGCGTCCGCTGAAACGGCTCCTCCAGCGGGAGATCCAGGACGTGCTGGCGGTCAAGCTGCTGTCTGGCGAGCTCCTTGAGGGGGACGAGGTGGAGGTCGATGCCGAGGACGGTGGCCTCACGTTCGGCGTGCGGCGCGCGTAAAGCGCGACGCACGCCGTCCCGATACTCGTCCCATGAGGGGATGGCGCTTGGTCATCGGGCTGCTCGCTGCGGTCACACTGGTCGCGCTCGTCCTGAAGGCCCTGCCCACCGGCCTCGTGGTGGTCGGGGCCCTGGGGGCCTCGGGGTACGGGGCCTACCGGTTCAGCCTGCGCAAGAAGGCCGTGAAGGAGAATCTGGAGCCCGGGGCGCTGGGGTTGCAGGGCGCTGATGGTGATCCGTTCGGCCTGGCCGGGCTGCCGCTGCAACTGCTGGGCCGGGGATCGGGCGCCGGGGGAGTCGATCACGTCATGTGGGGCAGCTGGCGTGCCGAGGACATGAAGCTGTTCGACTTCCGATACACCTCGGAAGAGGACGGCGATCGTCGGTTCACCTGCTCTCTGCTCGAACTCGAGCGCGACGTCCCTCCGGTCGTGATCGAGCCGAAGGTGTTCTTCACCCCGCTCGCAGAGCGGGGGCGGCTTCCCGTCGTCGAGGTGGATGACCGAGGGTTCGGGGAGACCTTCGACGTGCGGGCCCAGGACGCAAGGCTCGCCACCCGCCTCCTCGACGACGACACGAGGCAGTGGATGGAGCAGCAGCGCGACATGGCGTTCGAGGTGAACGGCCGGATGCTGCTGACGTACATGCCGCGGGAACGTCGTGACCTGTTCGCGCTCCTCGAGGCCGGGGCGGAGCTCGGGCGCCGTCTTTCGGCCGGGCCCGTCAGCTGAGGTCGGCCGGCTCGACCGAAGCGGCCCGCGGCTATTGAGCGCGTCCGAGGCTCCGACGTCCCGACTTGAGGCCCCGTCCGACGGGCCGTAGGGTGGCCCGGTGGCCGACGCACCGGGCAGCACGAGGCTCCTTCGGCGAAGCCGCGCCGACCGCGTCATCGCCGGCGTGTGCGGCGGCATCGGACGTTATCTAGGCGTCGACCCCGTGCTCATCCGGGTCGCCTTCGTGGTGCTGGCGATCGTGGGGGGCGGCGGCATCCTGCTCTACCTCCTGGGATGGATCCTGATCCCCGAGGAGAAGGAGGGGGAGCACCTCGGTCAGGCCCCTCCACCCAGCGCCGACATGGCGCGGCTGGTGTTCGGCGGGGCCCTGATCGCGATCGGCGTCATCCTGTTGCTCGGCCTGTCGCTTCCGAGGATCGGGAAGTACGTGTGGCCGTTGGCCCTGATCGCGGTGGGGGTGGCCCTGATCGTTCGGGCGTCCTCGAAGCGATGAGCGACCTCCCGGATCCTCCTGCTTCGCCGCCGCCCACGACACGATTCCACGCCGGACGGTTGGTGCTGGGCCTCGTTGTGGTGGTGATCGGCGCAACGGCGCTTCTGCAAGCCGCGGGGATCAGCGATGTGCCGTGGAAGGCCGTGTTGCCCGGCTCGCTGATCGCCGTCGGGCTGGGATTGGTGATCGCCGGCCGCCGGTCCGAAAGCGGCCAGGGCGGCCTCATCACTATCGGGATCGTCCTCACGGTGGTGCTGGCGGCCGCGTCGGCCGTGGACATCCCCCTCGAAGGAGGGGTGGGTGAACGGACGGAGCGCCCCATGTCCCTTTCCGCGGTGAAATCCGAATACCGCCTGGCCGTGGGGCAGCTCACGCTGGACCTCACGAGGGTGTCAGTGCCCGTTACAGCCACGGCGCGCCCGGTCCGAGCACGTGTCGGCGTGGGCCAGCTCATCGTGGAGCTGCCGTCGGACCAGCTGGCCGTGGTGCGCGGACATGCGGGGATGGGCCAGGTGACGATCTTCGGCGAGAGCGACGGGGGGTTCGGCGTCGACAAGGACGTCACCCCGATCGCGCCGGCGGGTCAGCGCATCGTGTTCTCACTCGACCTGTCGGTGGGCATCGGGGAGGTGCTCGTCCAGCATGGCTGAGGGCGGGAACCGGACGGCGGTCGTGTGGGGCCTGTTCTTCATCGCGGCCGGGATCGCCTTCCTGCTGGACCGGCTCGACGTCTGGACCCTCCGGGCCCGGTACGTGCTTCCGGTCCTGCTGATCGTGCTTGGGGCGGCGATCCTGCTCGGTGGGCGAGGATGGGTGCCGGGCGGTCGGGATCAGTCGTGACGCCTGCTTCACTCCGGCACTCGGAGTTCCGCTGCTCGGGGTGGTGAGAGTTCATCGGCCACGCCCTGCGCGACGTGTCGAGCTGTACGGGACCGGAGCGGACCGGTAGGCTGTAGCTCGTCGCTCACCGGATCACTCCAGAAGGGACGTCATCATGGCCTGGCTGTGGATCATCCTCGGCGTGGTGGCGCTCGTCGTCATCCTCGGCATCGTCTCCTACAACCGGTTCGTCTCCGGACGCCAGCTCATCAGGGACTCGTGGGCCAACATCGACACCGAGCTTCGCCGACGATACGACTTGATCCCTAACCTGGTCGAGACCGTGAAGGGCTACGCCGCGCACGAGCGTGGAGTCTTCGAGGAGGTGACCCGGGCCCGGGCGGCGGCGGTCTCGGCCACCGGCAGCCCTGCCGAGCAAGCCGCGGCGGAGGGACCGTTCGTCGCCGCACTGCGCCAGCTGTTCGCCGTGGCTGAGAACTACCCGGAGCTGAAGGCGAACCAGAACTTCTTGGCCCTACAGTCCGAGCTATCCAACACCGAGGATCGGCTCCAGACCGCGCGCCGGTTCTACAACGCGAATGTGCGTGAATTCAATCGGCGGGTCCAGTCGTTCCCATCGAACGTTGTCGCGCGGAGCTTCGGATTCAGGGAGGAGCAGTTCTTCGAGGTGGAGGAGACCCTGCGGGAGGCCGGGCCGCCGCAGGTGAGCTTCGCGCCCGGAACCCCGTCCGTCTCGTTCGGGGCGCCCGGCGGTTCGGCTTCCTCGCCGGCCGCCCCGTCCCCCACGGGAGGGGCGCCGCCACCGCCTCCACCTCCGCCCCACGACCCCACCCCACCGGCAAGCTCCGCTCCTTAGGCCGCTTCCCTCTCGACTGTCGCCGTTCCGCAGCCCTCGAGCATGGTGGCCCGGCGAACGTCGGTCGTGAGCATCGACCAGATGGCGGCCCACCCCATGGCCACCGCGCCCATGCCGACAGCGGTGACTCGAGGGCCGAACGACTCGGCCAACCACCCCGTCAGCAGGCTGGAGAGCCCGAACGTGAGCGTCACGAGCATCCCGTCGAAGGCGAAGATCCGTCCCCGGATGCGGTCGGGGACGATCCGCTGGAGCCCGTAGGAGGAGAGCGTCCACTGCGCGCCCCCGCCCACGTGCGCGAGGGCAACGGTGGGCATGGCCAGCAACAACCCCGGGACCAGCCCGAGAAGGGTGTAGCCGAGGCCGAAGATCGCCAGGGCGAGGGCGATGGCGCCGAAGAGACGCCGATCCTGCGGCCCGAGCGCCGACCTCCCGACGAACGGACCGATCAGCGCACCCACCCCACGGGAGGCCATGAGCAACCCGATGCCAACGTCGCCGGCGTGATACTCGCGATGCGCCAGGAGCGGGATCAGGACGAGGACGCCGCCGGCGATCCCCCACCCGAACTTCACGGCGAGCAGGGCCAGCACCCGGTGATCCCTCCGCGCGTACTGGATGGTCTCCACCGTCGCCTCCCCGACGCCGGCGTGATCCTCTGCCGCGCGCTGCTCGGTGAACGGCCGCCGGATCCGCCAGATGAGCCAGGCCGAGGCGAGGAAGGACACCGCATCCACGATGAATGCGGTGTCCCTGCCGAACACGGCGGCCACGATGCCGCCGAGGGCGGCGCCAACCGCGAGCATCGTGCCCCACAGCGAACCCGACAAGGCGTTGGCCGTGGCCAATTCCTCCTCCTCAACCAGGTTGGGCAGCGCGGCCTCCGACGCGGGCTCGAAGGCAGCGCTGAACGAGGCCATCACCGCGAGCAGGACGAACGCGAGCCATACCAGGGAGTCGGTCCGGATCAGCAGGAACCCGAGGCACACCACGGCCCTGGCCAGATCGGCGGCGACCATCAACCGCCGCCGGTCGATCCGGTCCGCCAGCACTCCCGCGATCGGCGAGAGCAGGAAATACATGAGGTCCTGCACGGCGATCACCAGCGCCACCGCGATGGCCGAGTCCGTGAAATGCAGGACCAGCCCGAACAGAGCGACGAGCAGGAACCAGTCGCCCCCCAGCGAGATCAGGGAAGCCACGTAGAGCCGTCGGAAGTCGCGGTTTCTGCGAAGCAGGGAGAGGCTGGCCCGAAGGCCGCCCTGGACCTCGACCGGTTCGCGCGCTGACACGGCGATTTGCCAGACTACAGGGAAGGGCCTGCCGACCGAGGGGGGAGGAGGCCATGCTCGAGCGGTTCACATGGTTCAGGCAGTCGGCCATACGGTTCGCCGGCGACGGGTTCACGGTCTACATCGATCCGTGGGGGACCACCGGGGAGGACCCACCAGCCGACGTCATCCTCATCACGCACGCCCACTCCGACCATTTCCAGCCGCAGGAGATTGAGCGGCTTAGCGGGGCAGGGACCAAGCTCGTCGCTCCATACGACGTGGCCAGGGAGCTCTCGGGTGAGGTCTCCGCGGTCGGGCCGGGCGACTCGATCGAGGTCTCCGGGATCAGGGTGCAGGCCGTGCCTGCCTACAACGTGCATCCCGATCGACTGGACAAACATCCAAAGGCCAACCGGTGGGTGGGCTACATCCTGGAGCTCGACGGGAAGGCCTACTACCACGCCGGGGACACCGACCATGTGCCCGAGCTCGACGAGGTGAGGACGGATGTAGCATTCCTGCCGATCGGGGGAACCTTCACGATGGAGCCGGCCGAGGCGGCCGGGCTGGCCAAGTCGATCTCGCCGCAGATCGCGGTGCCCATGCACTACGGGTTCGTCGTCGGTTCGCCAAAGGACGCCGAGACCTTCCGGCGGGAGGCGGAGCCGGTGACCGTCGAAGTGCTCACACCGGTGAACCCGTTCGAGCGGGACTGAAGGAAGGAGAGGATCGCGATGGAGCTCGGATACGACGGGCCCCTGTTCATCCTGGCGTTCGACCACCGCGGCTCGTTCCAGAAGAAGTTCTTCGGCGTCACGGGAGAGCCCACCGCGCAGGAGGGCGAGCGCATCTCCGATGCGAAGCACGTCATCTTCGAGGGGTTCCACCGGGCCCTGGACGAGGGGGCGGACCGGACGAGCGCCGGACTGCTCGTCGATGAGCAGTTCGGCGCTGCGATCGCCCGCAAGGCCAAGGCGGACGGGCTGATCCTGGCCATGCCCGTGGAGAAGTCGGGGCAGGACGAATTCGACTTCGAGTACGGCGACGAATACAGCAAGCACATCGAGGAATTCGACCCCATCTTCACCAAGGTCCTCGTCCGGTACAACCCGGCGGGCGACGGGGCGATGAACGAGCGCCAGACCAAACGACTGCGAGAGCTCTCGGACTGGCTGCATGAGCGGGGCCGGAAGTTCCTGTTCGAGCTCCTGGTCCCCGCTACGGAGGAGCAGCTTGGATCGGTGGACGACGACGCCGACCGATTCGACAAGGAGCTGCGTCCCCAGCTCATGCGGGCGGCCATCGCCGAGCTCCAACAGTCCGGGGTGGAGCCCGATGTCTGGAAGATCGAGGGGATCGACCGGCGGGAGGACTGCGAGGCCATCGCCACGCAGACCCGGGTGGGCGGCCGGGACACGGTGGCCTGCGTCGTGCTCGGGCGGGGGGCCGACGAGTCCGCCGTGGACCACTGGCTCCGAACGGGCGCCGGCGTTCCCGGATACATCGGGTTCGCTATCGGTCGGACCATCTGGTGGAACCCGCTGAAGGAGTTCGTGGATGGGACGGCCACGCGCGAGGATGCGTCGGCCCGCATCTCCGCGAACTACCGGCGGTTCGTCGAGGTGTACGAGGGACGGTAGAAGGGAGACGCGATGGCGGTCATCAAGACGATCGACCTGGTCGGCGTGTCCTCGGAGTCGTGGAGGGACGCCGCGCATCAGGCGCTGAACGAGGCGTCGAAGACGATCCGCGGGATCGAGGGGATGGACATCCTCGGGACCTCGGCCGTGGTCGACGGCAACAAGATCACCGAGTACCACACGCACGTGGAGATCCGGTTCCGCCTGGAGCGATAAGCAGGGGGGGCCATGCCAGCCTCGATCGTCGTCGGGACCCAGTGGGGGGACGAGGGCAAGGGCAAGGTCACCGACTACCTGGCCGACCACATGCGGTTCGTGGTCAGGTACCAGGGCGGCAACAATGCCGGACACACCGTGGTGGCCGAAGGGCAACTGTTGAAGCTTCATCTCGTCCCCTCCGGGATCCTGTATCCCCACCTGACCTCGGTCATCGCCGATGGCGTGGTCGTGGATCCCGGCGTCCTACTGGAAGAGATGGACACGTTGTCCGGCCTGGGGATCGACGTCTCGCGCCTCGTCGTGTCGGGCAACGCGCACCTGATCATGCCCTATCACCTGGAGCTGGAGAAGGTGACCGAGCGTCATCTCGGCAAGCATGCGCTGGGAACCTCCTCTTGACCAAGATCTACAACCGGCTGCCGCTCTCGGCCAACACCATCGTCGAGGAATATCGCGCTTACGGAGAGCGACTGCGACCGCATGTGGCCGACACGTCCAGGCTGCTCTACGAAGGCCTGCGAGCCGGTGAGAACGTCCTGTTCGAGGGGGCGCAGGGAACGCTCCTGGACCTGGACCACGGGACCTATCCGTTCGTGACGTCCTCCAACCCGGTGGCCGGGTTCGCCCTCGCCTCGGCCGGAGTGGGACCCATGGAGGTCGACCGCGTGATCGGCGTGACGAAAGCCTACGTGACCAGGGTCGGATCGGGCCCGTTCCCCACCGAGGATCGGGGTCGCGACGGCGAGCGTTTGGGGGAGGCGGGGAAGGAGTTCGGCACCACCACGGGACGCAAGCGACGGTGCGGATGGTTCGACGCCGTCCTGGTTCGGTACGCGGCGCGGCTGAACGGCCTGTCCGAGATCTTTCTCACTAAGCTCGACGTGCTTTCGGGGTTCCGCGCGATCAAGGTGTGCACCGGATACGTCGCGGACGGCGAGACGTTCGAGGACATCCCTTCGCACCAGTCCGTGTTCCACCGGGCGCAGCCGGTGTACGAAGAGTTGGAGGGGTGGGATGAGTCGCTGTCCGAGGCTCGCTCGTTCGGCAACCTTCCGCCGGCTGCCCGCAAATATGTGGAACGTCTCCAGGACCTGGTCGGGGTCCGGATCGGGGTGGTCTCGGTCGGCCCGGCGCGCGAGCAGAGCCTGGCCGTCGCATGAGGATCCTCGTCGTCGGTGGGGGAGGGCGGGAGCACGCCGTCGTGTGGCGCCTGGCCCAGAACCCGACGGTCGACCGGATGTTCGCCGCACCAGGCAATCCCGGGATCGCCGTGGATGCCACCTGCGTTCCCGTGGATCCGGACGACGTGCGCAGCATCCTCGAACTGGTCCAGCGGGAATCCATCGACCTCACGGTGGTGGGCCCGGAGACGCCGCTCGTGAACGGCCTGGTGGACGAGTTGGATGCCGAAGGGCACCGGGCGTTCGGCCCCACCAGGGCTGCGGCCAGGATCGAGGGATCGAAGGCGTGGGCAAAAGAGCTGTGCCACAAGTATGGGATCCCCGCCGGGCGTTCCCGGTCGTTCACCGATATGGACCAAGCCGTCGAGTACCTGGACGAGCTGGCGCCGCCGTACGTGGTCAAGGCCGACGGGCTTGCCGCCGGCAAGGGCGTGGTCATCGCAGAAGATCGGGACGCCGCCGTCGCCGCCTTGCGAGCGTGCCTCATCGAGCGGGCCTTCGGCGAGGCAGGGGCGGTCGTCCTGGTGGAGGAGCATCTGACGGGCAGAGAGGTCTCGGCCTTCGGCCTGACCGATGGCCGCGAGGTGGTCCCCCTCGTCCTAGCCCAGGACTTCAAGCGGGCCGGCGACCGCGACTCGGGACCCAACACCGGAGGCATGGGGGCCTACTCCCCTGTGCCGTGGGTCACCGAGGCAGTGGAGCGGCGTATCTGGGACGACGTGCTTGTCCGCACGGTGCGGGCGATGGAGTCCGAGGGGGTCCGATACGCGGGCCTGCTCTACGCCGGGCTCATGGTCACGGAGGACGGTCCCAAGGTCCTCGAGTTCAACTGCCGGTTCGGCGACCCCGAGACCCAGGCCATCGTGCCCCGCCTCCGCTCGGACCTCGGTGAGATGCTGCTGGCCGCGGTGGAGGGCAACATCGGCAACTACAAGGCGCTGTGGACCCCGGACGTCTGCGTCACCGTCGTGCTGGCCTCTGGCGGGTACCCCGGGCCCTACGAGACCGGCTTCGTGATCGATGGCCTCGACGAAGCAAGCGCGATCGATGACGTGGTCATCTTCCACGCCGGTACGGCGGAACGACGGGGTAGAGTGGTCACCGCGGGAGGACGGGTCCTCGCGGTAAGTGCCCTCGGCGCCACGGCGAAGGAGGCGCGGGACCGCGCGTACCAGGCGTGTTCGCGCATCTCATTCCCAGGGATGCAGTTTCGCGGGGACATCGCCGCAGACGTGACGGAGGCTGGATGAGACGGGATACCGCGGTGGTCGGCGTGCTGGCCGCATCCCCCGCCGAACTTTCCGTCATGCAGCAGGCCACCGCGATCCTGGAGAAGCTGGAGCTGCCCCACGAGATCCGGGTGATGTCGTCATCTCGCCACCCCGACCTGGTGGACGAGTACGTGCGAACGGCCTTCGATCGTGGGCTGAAGGTGCTGGTCTGCACCACCGGCATCACGGGCCACCTGGCGGCCACCGCAGCCGCGCGCACGGTGCTCCCGGTGATCGGTGTCCCCATCGCCAGCGACCAGATGGGGGGCGAGCAGGCCCTGATCGTGACGGCGCAGATGCCGGCCGGCGTTCCGGTGGCCACCGTGGGGGTGGATGCGGCCGTGAACGCGGCCGTGCTGGCGGCGGAGATCGTGGGGGTGGCCGAGCCGGAGATCCAGGCCCGGCTGTGGAAGTTCAAGGACGACCTGGCGGAGGGCCTCAGGCTGTGAGGGCCGGCTCCCGCCTGCCACGGGGTGGGCGGCCATGATCCCTCGCTACACCGTGCCGGAGATGGCGGCCGTCTGGTCGGATGAAGCTCGGTTCCGCCATTGGCTGGAGGTCGAGGTCCTGGCGGTCGAGGCATGGGCCAGCCTGGGCGCGGTGCCTCCAGAGGATGCCCGCGCCGTCCGCGAGCGCGCATCCTTCACCATCGAGCGCGTCCGCGAGTTGGAGGAGGTCACCAGGCACGATGTGGCGGCATTCGTCCAGTGCGTGGCGGAGTCGGTTGGGCCGGCGGGGCGGTGGATCCATTTCGGTCTGACGTCCTCCGACGTGCTGGACACGGGCTTTGCCCTTCAGCTTCGCCAGGCGGCCGACCTCTTGCTCGCTAGTGTCGAGCGGCTGCTCGGCACGGTGAAACGCCTGGCGCTGGAGCACCGGGACACCGTGATGGCCGGACGGACCCACGGTGTGCACGCCGAGCCAACCAGTTTCGGACACAAGCTCGCCCTGTGGGCCTTCGAGCTCGATCGAGACCGCGAGCGGCTGCGGCAAGCTCGGGAGGCGGTATCGGTGGGGAAGGTGTCGGGTGCCGTGGGAACCTACGCCCACCTCGACCCCCGGGTGGAGGAGCACGTCTGCGGTGAGCTCGGGCTTCGACCGGCCGAGGCGAGCAGCCAGGTCGTCTCGCGCGATCGGCACGCCGAGTACATGGCGGCCCTCGCGGTCCTCGCCTCGTCGCTCGATGCGATCGCCACCGAGATCCGCCTCCTGGCCAGGACCGAGGTCCGGGAGGTCCAGGAGCCCTTCGTCGAGGGGCAGAAGGGCTCGTCGGCGATGCCCCACAAGCGCAACCCCGTTCGCTGCGAGCGGATCACGGGGTTGGCGCGAGTGGTCCGGGGCGACCTCCAACCCGCCCTAGAGAACGTCGTGCTGTGGCACGAGCGCGACATCTCGCACTCGTCGGCCGAGCGGGTGGTCTTCCCCGACTCGACCACCGCGCTGCACTTCATGCTGGTCGAGATGGGGGAGGTGCTCGACGGGCTCGAGGTGTTCCCGGAGCGGATGCGGGCGAACCTGAACATCGGCGGCGGTCTCGTGTACTCGCAGGGCGTGTTGCTCGCGTTGGTGGAACGGGGCATGCCTCGGGATGATGCCTACCGGATCGTGCAGGCCGCGGCGGCCGCCGCATGGGACGAGGGGAAGGACTTCAAGGGGGAGCTCCAGGCCCAACCCGACGTGGCTCGGATGCTGAGTGCCGAGGATGTCGGAGCGCTGTTCGACCCGGGCCGCTACCTGCAGAACCTCGACGTGGTGTTCGACCGGCTGGCCAAGCTGACCACGGGCGGGGAGCGGTGAGCGAGGCCGCGAAGCTCCGGACCCGGGGAAAGGTCCGCGATATCTACGACGCGGGCGACGATCGCCTGTTGCTCGTGGCCACGGACCGGATCTCGGCGTTCGACGTCGTCCTTCCCAACTCCATCCCCGACAAGGGGCGGGTGCTTTGCGGACTTTCGCAGTTCTGGTTCGGCAAGACGGCAGATCTCGTGGGCAACCACGTCCTGAGCGCCGACCGGCAGGACTTTCCAGAGCCGTTCCGGGGCGACCTCTCCCTCGCCGGCCGGTCGATGCTGGTCCGAAGGGCGGAGATGGTCCCGGTCGAATGCGTGGCCCGGGGGTACCTGACCGGGTCGGGGCTCAAGCAGTACCTGGCCGAGGGCCAGGTGTGCGGGGTGCCGCTGCCGCCGGGCCTGGGTGAGGCCGATCGACTGCCCGAGCCCATCTTCACGCCCACCACGAAGGCGGCGGAGGGGCACGACCTGCCGCTCACGTTCGAAGAAACCTCGTACCTGGTGGGCGAGGGTCTGGCCGAGCGCCTCCGCGAGCTGACGATCGGCATATACGAGCGAGGGGCGGAGATCGCTCGGGAGCGCGGCATCATCGTGGCGGATACGAAGTTCGAGTTCGGATTCGCCGGTGGCCATCTGATCCTGGTGGACGAGGTGCTCACCCCGGACTCCTCTCGCTTCTGGCCGGCCGACCGTTACGCGCCCGGAACGCCCCAACCGTCGTTCGACAAGCAGTACGTCCGGGACTGGCTCGATACGAGCGGCTGGGATCACGAGCCACCGCCCCCGGACCTCCCGGTCGGGGTGGTCGAGCGCACCGCACACACCTATCGGGAGTCCTACGAGCGGATCACCGGCGAGCGGTTCGACTGGTACCGTCAGCGCATGGGAGTGCCGGACCGGGGATGAAGTACCGATTCCGGGTCGTCGTGTCGCTGAAGCCGGGGCTCCTCGATCCCCAGGGAAAGGCCATCGAAGGATCCCTTCCCGCGATGGGCTGGACGAATGCCTCGAACGTACGTGTGGGCAAGTACGTGGAGCTCGTGGTAGACGCAGAGACGGAAGCGGCCGCCATCTCGCAGGTGGACGAGATGGCGCGGCGGCTCCTTTCGAACCCAGTGATCGAGAGCTATCGCATCGTGGCGTCGGCCCCCGATCTTCGGTTCGAGGACGTCCCATGAGCGCGGGCACGCCCCGGGTCGGCGTGGTGACGTTCCCCGGCTCGCTGGACGATCGGGACGCGCTTCGCGCCGTTGCGCTCATGGGTGGCGATGGCGTGCCGTTGTGGCACGCCGATCGCGACCTTCGGGGGGTGGACGCTGTCATCCTCCCCGGCGGGTTCTCCTACGGCGACTACTTGCGGACCGGCGCGCTGGCTCGGTTCGCCCCGATCATGGACGAGATCCGGGCCTTCGCCGACCGGGGCGGGCCGGTGGTCGGCATCTGCAACGGGTTCCAGATCCTGTGCGAGGCGGGATTGTTGTCGGGAGCCCTCATCCGCAACCGCCAGCTTCGGTTCGTATGCCGGTTCGTTGACGTGCGGGTCGAGACCTCGCTCTCCCCGCTCACCGAGGGACTGGTCCCCGGCGAGGTGCTGCGCATCCCCGTGAAGCACGGGGAGGGCCAGTTCACCGCTCCCCCCGACGACCTCGCGCGGATCGAGGCCGAGGCGCTGGTCACGTTCCGATACTGCGGTCCGGGCGGCGAGCTCGACGACGAGTACAACGTGAACGGGAGCGCGGACTCGATCGCGGGGATCAGGAACCCGCAGGGCAACGTGACCGGGCTCATGCCGCACCCGGAGCACGCCGTCGATCCCGACGTTGGGTCCACGGGCGGGCAACCGCTCTTCGCCTCGCTCCTCGCGTACGCGCTCGCCAGGGTGTGAGGTGAAGGTCGACCAACCGCTTCACCGGGCCCTGGGCCTGACCGACGAGGAACTCGACCGGATCCGCGCCACGCTTGGTCGCGACCCCAACCGAACCGAGCTGGCGATGTACGCGGCCATGTGGTCGGAGCACTGCTCGTACAAGTCGAGCAAGGTCCACCTTCGCACCCTGCCCACCGAGGGATCGCAGGTGCTGGTGGGCCCGGGACAAGACGCCGGCGCCGTGGACATCGGGGACAGCATGGCCGCCGTGTTCAAGATGGAGTCGCACTCGCATCCGTCCGCCGTCGAGCCCCATCAGGGGGCGGCCACGGGCGTGGGAGGCATCGTTCGTGACATCGTGTCGATGGGTGCCCGTCCCGTGGCCCTCCTCGATCCCCTCCGGTTCGGGCCGCTCATCGAGGAGCGCAACCGGGTCCTGTTCACCGGCGTGATTGCCGGGATCGGCGGCTACGGCAACTGCATCGGCGTGCCGACCGTGGGCGGCGAGATCCGCTTCGCCGAGCCCCATTCCGCGAACCCAACGGTGAATGTGATGTGCGTGGGGGTGGCGCCTGCCGACCGGCTGATGACAGGGAACGAGGTACGGGTGGGATCGACGTTGCTCCTGATCGGGGCGGCCACCGGCCGGGACGGGATCGGCGGCGTTTCGGTGCTCGCGTCGCGAACCATCGAGGACCGGGCGGGGGACGCCCGGCCGAGCGTCCAGATCGGCGACCCCTTCGCCGGGAAGTTGCTCATCGAGACCTGCCTGGAGCTCGTCGAGGGCGGACGGCTGCTTGGCCTGCAGGATCTGGGCGGAGCCGGGCTGACCTGCGCGGCCAGCGAGACCGCGGCCCGGGCCGGATTGGGGGCCGAGCTGGACCTCGACGCAGTCCCGCTCCGTGAGGCGGGCCTCGAGCCGTTCGAGATCCTGACGAGCGAGTCCCAGGAACGGATGCTCGCGGTGGTGGATCCCTCCCGGCTCGACGAGGCGCAGGAGGTCTGCGAGAAGTGGGGCCTGACCTCCGCGGTCGTAGGAACGCTCGTCGACGGCGGCCGCCTCGTGGTCCGCATGGGGGGTGGGGTCGTCGCGGATGTGCCGGCCCGGTCCCTGGCGGATGGACCGGTCTACGAGCGGCGCATCGAGCGACCGGCTGGGCGGCACGAGATCCTGGAGGACGACCCCACGTTCGCCCCCGTCGATACCGACCCACGGGATTCGTTCCTCGCCGTGCTGTCCTCGCCGAACGTGGCGTCGAAGCGGTGGGCGTTCGAGCAGTACGACCAGCTCGTGCAGGGCTCCACGGTGGCGCCTCCCGGCACCGATGCCGCCGTGATCCGCATCGAGGGGACGTTGAGGGCCCTGGCGCTCTCCTGCGACGGCAACGGTCGGTTCGGGCATCTCGACCCGTACCTCGGGGCGGCCCACGCGGTGGCCGAAGCCGCACGGAACGTGGCGGTCATGGGCGCCACTCCCCTGGCCATCACGAACTGCATGAACTTCGGCAATCCCGAGCGGCCCGCCGTGATGTGGGAGTTCGCCGAGTCGATCCGGGGGATGGGGGATGCCTGCCGGAGGTTCGGCACTCCCGTGACCGGGGGGAACGTGAGCTTCTACAACGAGTCGGGCGGATCCGCGATCTGGCCCACGCCGATCGTGGGCATGCTCGGACTGATCGAGGACTATCGGCTGCTCGTGCGGCCGGGCTTCCCCGGTCCCGGTTTCCTCGTCTACCTGCTGGGCGAGACCTTTCCCGAGCTCGGGGGCTCGGAATTCGCCCAGGTCGTGCTTCGGAGCGTGTCCGGGCATCCGCCGGCCCTCGACCTGGCCCGAGAGGCTTCGCTCCATCAGATGTTGGTCGAGGCGGCCCGGGGTGATCTCCTGGCCTCGGCCCACGACTGTTCGGATGGAGGCCTTGCCGTCGCCCTGGCCGAGTCGGCGTTTGCCGGCGACACGGGATTCGCGGTCTCGCTTCCCGGGGACGAGCCCTGGTACGTCGCGCTCTTCTCCGAATCGGCATCGCGAGCGGTCGTCTCGGTGGCGCCCGAGAAGGCGGAGTCCGTGGAAGCGCTGGCGTCGGCACATCACGTGCCGTTCTCGAGCTTGGGCGAGACCGGTGGACCCGGGATGGTCTTCGATTCGCTCCTGGAGACCACGGTCGAGGAAGCGCGGTCCGCCCACGAAGGCGCGATCCCAAAGCTGCTCGCAGGCTGACGGGCCCTGTTAGCATCGCCGAACAGGTGGGAGCGGAGAGCCCGAAGGAGGAATGCGGCCTCTTCGGCGTGTGGGCGCCGGGCGAGGACGTCTCCAGGCTCACGTTCTTCGGCCTCTTCGCCCAGCAGCACCGGGGGCAGGAGTCGGCCGGCATGGCCGTCTCGGACGGCGTGAACCTCTTGGTCTACAAGGAGCTCGGCCTGGTCTCACAGGTGTTCGACGAGGCCACGCTTGGAACCCTCCAGGGTGATCTCGGCATCGGACACACCCGGTACTCCACGACCGGCTCGACCACCTGGGAGAACGCCCAGCCCGCGTTCAAGACCGACGGCGAGCGATCGCTGGCCCTCGGCCACAACGGCAACCTGGTCAACACGGCGGAGCTCGCGGAGCGGTCGCCTCGGACCGCAGCGGCCACCACGGACTCGGACCTGGTCGCCGGGATCCTGGCGGGCCGCCTGGAGGTCGGCCTGTGGGACGCGTCCTTGGCGGTGCTCCCGGATCTGCGCGGCGCGTTCTGCTTGGTGATGATGGACGAGCAGAGCGTCTATGCCGCCCGCGATCCCCACGGCCTACGGCCTCTGTCCATCGGAAGGCTCCCGAGCGGATACTGCGTCGCGTCGGAGACGTGCGCGCTCGACATCGTCGGGGCTACCTACATCCGCGACGTCGAGCCGGGCGAGCTGATCAGGTTCGACGACCGGGGACCCCGATCTGCCCGATTCGCGGAGAGCCCGCGGAAGGCGCTGTGCATCTTCGAGTTCGTGTACCTGGCCCGGGCGGACTCCCGGATCCACGGGGCCACGGTGCACGAGGTTCGGCGCTCGCTCGGCCGACGCCTCGCGATCGAGGCGCCGGCCGATGCCGACCTGGTGATGCCCGTGCCGGATACCGGCCACTCGGCCGCGCAGGGGTACGCGGAGGTGTCGGGCATCCCGTACGGCGAGGGCCTGATGAAGAACCGCTACGTCGGCCGAACCTTCATCCAGCCGTCCCAGTCGCTCCGAGAGCGCGGCGTGAAGCTCAAGCTGAATCCGATCCCCGACGCTATCCGGGGAAAGCGCCTGGTGGTGATCGACGACTCGATCGTGCGAGGCACGACCACCCGCCAGATCGTGCAGGCCCTCCGGGAGGCCGGGGCGGCGGAGGTGCACACCCGGATCACCTGCCCGCCGATTCAGTGGCCGTGTTTCTACGGCATCGACATGCCGACTCGTCATGAGCTGGTCGCCTCGGACCTGTCCGTGGAGGAGATCCGGCGGTTCGTCGGCGCCGACTCGCTCGGCTACCTCTCGCTCGATGGGATGGTTGCGGCGACCGGGGCTCCCAGGGACGACTTCTGCCGGGCCTGCTTCGACGGCGAGTACCCGATCGAGGTTCCCGAGGGCGCGGGCAAGTTCCTTCTGGAGCAGCCCGCCAGGTCGTGAGCCGCACCTACCGAAGGGCGGGCGTCGACCTGGACGCTGCGGCCAGAGCGGTCTCGCTTATCCGAGAGCTGGCGAAGGGGGCGACACGGCCCGAGGTCCTCGAGGGGATCGGCGGCTTCGCCGGGCTGTTCAGGATGGGGGAGGGGCGGTACCTCGCTGCGGCCACGGACGGGATAGGGACGAAGCTCGAGGTGGCCCGGATGGCCGGTCGCCTGTCCACGGTCGGCATCGACCTCGTGGCGATGTGCGCCGACGACGTGGCGTGCACCGGGGCCGAGCCGCTCTTCTTCCTCGACTACCTCGCGACGGGGAACCTCGTCCCGGAAGAGGCCGCGGCCATCGTTGAGGGGATCGCCGAGGGCTGCCGGCGTGCTGGGTGTGCGCTCCTCGGCGGCGAGACGGCCGAGCATCCCGGCGTGATGACCGAGCGGCAGCTCGACCTGGCCGGGTTCTGCGTGGGGGTCGTCGACGACGATGGTCTGATCGGGCCTCACCGCGTGCGCGAGGTCGATGTGCTGGTCGGCCTGGCCTCGAGCGGCCTGCACGCGAACGGGTTCAGCCTGATCCGTTCATCGCTCCTGGTGGAAGGTCAGCAGGTGCTTGACGCAGTGCCGGAGGGCTTCCACCGATCCCTGGTCGACGAGCTGCTCGAGCCGACGGCGATCTACGCGCCGCTCGTCGTTTCGCTCGCGCGCGCCGGCCTTGTGCACGCGGCCGCGCACGTGACGGGAGGCGGCCTTCCGGAGAACGTGCCGCGTGCCCTCCCCGGCGGATTTGGGGCCGAGATCGATCTCGGCAGCTGGCCCGTTCCCGCGATCTTCGAGCTCGTTCGGGCGGCGGCGGACGCGTCGGAGGACGACATGTTCGCCACGTTCAACATGGGCGTGGGGATGATGCTCGTGGTGCCCGCGAATCGGGCGGACGAAGTGATCGGGCGGGCCGCCGACGCCGGCGTCCAGGCGTTCGGGATCGGGCGCGTGAGCGTGGGAACCGGACTCTCTCTGCGCTAGCCAAGAATGACTACGACCATGTGTCTCCGGGTCTACTTCGACCGGCACCCCAAAAACGGTCGCCCGGGCGATTCCGGCAATGGACATGCCTGCCTACCCTCGAAGCCGGGATGGAGGCGCCCCCGCAGACGAGCGTGCTCGTCGTCGACGACGAACCTCAAGTCGTTTGGATGCTCCAGTTCAGCCTGGAGGCCGAGGGGTTCCAGACCTTCGCGGCGCGTAACGGCCGGACGGCGCTCGACGAGCTCCGTCAGCACCATCCGCAGCTCATGCTGCTCGACATCATGATGCCGGTCATGGACGGCTGGAGCGTGCTCCAGGAGGTCCGGGACCTCCCCGAGGACGAGCGCCCCCGCGTGGTCATGGTCTCGGCCCGGGCCAGTCTCCGTGACCGGGCCAAGGCTGCCGAGCTCGGAGCCGTCGGGTTCGTAGCCAAGCCGTTCAACGTCGATGACTTGCTGGGCGTCCTTCACCGATTGGAGAAGGCCAGCTAGGTTCCTTTCGCCGCACGGCTCAGTGCGGGAAGCGCTGGTGGTCCTTCGGCACGACGGTGGTCCCCACCGCTCTGCACGTGAGGATGGGTTCCTCGAGGAACTCCGCGGCGGACTCGGACACGTCGGACCGGGGTCCAGCGATCTTCCATACCTCGAACTCGCACCTTCGCGACGTGTTCCCCACCGACACGATCCGGCCCTTCCCCTCGATCCAGTCGCCCGCGAACAGCGGATGGAGGAACTCGACCGAGTCGTAGGCGCGGAACAGGCCCTCGTCGCCGTCGTAGCGCATAGCCAGTTCCGTGATGAGGTCGCCGATCACCTCGAGCTGCTTGGCCCCGGCCACCAGGTTGCCGCCGTAGTGCGCGTCCTCGTTTCCCAGTCGGCGACGGATGAAGGCAGTGGGAAGCTCCTCGGCCATCGGCTGCGACCTCCGCGAGTCCTAGCGGGAGACGACCTTGCCGAAGCGCACGCCGCGCCTCGGCACCCGGGCCAGCTCGCCGTCCTTCCTACGAACCAGATACGTCTCTGCCGCCTCATCGTAGGCCTCGAGGATCCCCACGACCTCGCCTACGTAGCCGTTGGGGAGCTCGAACTGGAACGAGACGCGAGTGCCGATGTCGTCCGGCGACACCTGATCCGCTCCCTTCATCGCCGGGAGGATACCGGACGTCGCTTACCGCTCGACGCGGGTGATGGATCCCTCCGGCGGCTCGGGGAAGGCCTGAGGATGCACGGCCCACGCCAGGATCTCCAGGCCGTCGACGATCCGCGGCCCGGGGCGGGAGAAGAACGAGGTCGCGTCGACCGCGAACACCGTCCCCTCGCGAGCCGCCGGGGTCTCGACGAACTCGGCGTTTCGGTAGAGCTGGACGGCCTCCCCCTCCGCCTCCTCCAGGTAGTAGCCGCAGGGCATGAACACCACGACCTCGGGGTTGGCATCCCGGATCTCGCGCCAGGTCACCACCCGGGAGGGGTGTTCCTTCTCGGTCAGCAGGTTTACCCCGCCGACCGTCTCCACCATGTCGGGGACCCAGTGGCCCGCGGCGAACGGCGGATCGAGCCACTCCTGACACAGGACCCGGATCGAGGGAAGCCGGACCGCCTTTGCCCTGACGGCTTCGACACGGGCGCGGAGCGCGCCGACGAACTCGTCGGCGCGCTCCGACCTCCCCAGCGTTGTGCCCACCGCCCGGATACCTTCGAGCACCTCGTCGAACGTGTGTGGATCGAGCGAAAGCACCTTCGCATCGCGCACCCCGATCTCCTCGAGCGCCTCCTGCACCTGTCCGCTGGGGACGGCGCACACTCGGCAGAGATCCTGCGTCAGGATCACGTCGGGATCGAGCTGTTGGATCAGCTCCCTTTCCAGGACGTAGATCGGCTCCTGGCGATCCATCCGTTCCCGGACCGCCTCGTCGATCTCGCGAGAGGAGAGCGGCCGTCCCTGGGGCAGCGCGCTCTTCACCACTACCGGCTTGGAGGTGGCCTCGGGCGGGTAATCGCATTCGTAGGTCACCCCGACGAGGTCGTCGCCTAGGCCCAGCGCGTACACGATCTCGGTGGCGGAGGGCAGGAGCGACACGATCCTCATCGAGGGAGCGCCTCCAGCCGGTCCGGCGACGACAGGGTCGCCACCAGGTCCCCGAACGCTCGGCCGGCGGTCGCACCGTCCAGCAGCCGGTGATCGAAGGTCAGCGAGAGGGTGCACGCCGGTCGGGCCACCACTTGCCCGTCGACGACCAGCGCCCGGGGGGCGATGGCGCCCAGGCCGAGGATCGCGGCTTGGGCCCGGTTGATGATGGGCGTTCCGAACTCCGAGCCGTAGCTCCCGGTGTTCGTCACCGTGATGGTTCCACCGGTCATCTCCTCTATCCGGATGGAGCCGTCGCGCGCGGCCGAGGCCAGCCGTTGGATCTCGGTCGCGACCTCGCCGAGCGTCCGGTCCCCGACGTCTCGAACCACGGGCACCAGGAGCCCTCGTTCCGTGTCGGTCGCGATGCCGACGTGCACCCGCCGGTGCAGCCAGATCTCGCCCTGCTCGGCCAGATACGACGCGTTGAGGCTTCGATGGTCCTTGCACACGTCGGCCAGGGCCCGGACGACGATCGGGAGCGGCGACAGGCCGGCCTCCCTGCGGAACGCCTCGAGCGCCGTGGAGTCGAGCGTCCGAAACGTGGTGACCTGTGGCACCTCCCGAACGACCCGAGTGAGGTTCTCGGCGATCGTTCGCCGGATCATCGAGATGGGTCTGACCTCGGCATCGGTGGGCATCATCATCGTCCACAGGGCCCGGGCTCCGGCACGCTGCTCCGGCTCGACGGCAGGAGCCATCCCCTCGCCCGGCGATGCCTTTCCTTCCTCGGCGGATGCGCGGACCTCCCCCGCCACCGGCGTGCCCGACCGAGCGGCCCCCTCCACGTCCTCGTGGGTGATCCGTCCGCCCGGACCGGACCCGGCGATCCCGCCCAGCTCCACCCCGAGCTCCTTGGCCCGCCGACGAACGGCCGGGGTGGCCGGCACCGTGGCCGGGCCCGCGTCCTCCTCCTCCGCCCCCGCGTCGTCCTCGACGTCGAAGGTGACCAGCGGCGCTCCCACGTTGACCATCTCTCCCACCTGCCCGTGCAGCCGGGCGATCGTCCCGGCGAAGGGTGAGGGGATCTCCACGGTCGCCTTGGCCGTCTCCACCTCGACGATCGGCTGGTTCAGCGAGACCGGGTCGCCCTCCTTCACCAACCAGGCGGTGACCGTGGCCTCCTCGAGGCCCTCGCCCAGGTCCGGAAGGGCGAAGACTCGCCGCGCCATCAGTGGCTCACCACTCTGCGCACGGCGGCCGTGATCCGCTCGATGCTGGGCAGGTATCGTTGCTCGAGAGCCGCAGGCGGATACGGCACGTCGTGGCCGGTCACCCGAAGGACCGGCGCCTCCAGGTAGTCGAACCCCTCTTCCATGACCCGGGCGGCGATCTCTGCGCCCATCCCCAGGGTGCGAGGCGCCTCGTGCACCACCACGACGCGGCCGGTCCTCCGCACGGACTCGGCGAGGGTGTGGAGGTCGAGGGGGACGAGCGAGCGGAGGTCGAGCACGCGGCAGGAGAGTCGCTCGCTGGCAAGGACCTCGGCGGCCTCCAGGCATCGCGTGACCATGGCTCCATAAGTGACGAGGGTGCAAGCGTCGCCTTCCCGGCGGATCCATGCCCTGCCGATGGGCGGCCCGTCCACCGCGAGCTCGCCCTGTTCCTTGGCCCAGTACCGGCTCTTCGGCTCGAGAAAGATCACCGGGTCGGGGTCGGCGATGGCGAGGGCCAGGAGCCGGTAAGCGTCCAGCGCGCCCGACGGGACCACTACCTTCAGCCCGGCTGTGTGGGCGTAGTAGGTCTCCGGGCTCTCGCCGTGATGCTCCTTGCCTCGGATCCCGCCGAACGAGGGGATCCGGATGACGATCGGCATCGAGGTTCGGCCCCGCGTGCGGGTCCGGTACTTGGCGATATGGCTGACGATCTGGTCAAACGCCGGATAGGAGAACCCGTCGAACTGCATCTCGGCAACGGGCCGCCAGCCGGCCAGCGAGAGGCCGACGCAGATCCCCGCGATCCCGGCCTCCGCGATCGGTGTGTTGAACACCCGCTCCGCGCCGAACGCTCGCTGCAGGCCCTCGGTGACGCGATACACGCCGCCGAGCTCACCGACGTCCTCGCCGAACACCAGCGTCCGAGGGTCCTTCGTCAGGGCATCGCGGAGCGCGGCGTTCAGCGCGCTGACCATCGTGTACTCAGCCATCCGGGCCCTCGATCGCCGTTCGCCGGTCGCGCTCCAGGCTCTCGGGCGGCTCCACATAGGCGAAGGCGAAGAGCTCCTGGGCCGACGGCGGCCCGAGCGAAGTGATCCCGGCTCGAACGTCGGCCACCCACTCCTTGGCCTCGTCCTCGCAGTCGGCCACGAACGACTCGTCGGCGATCCCAGAGGCCAGCAGGTGCTTCAGGTACCGGTCGATGGGATCTCGCTCGCGCCACAGCTTGACCTCGTCCGAGCTCCGGTACTTCGTGGCGTCGTCGGCGGTGGAATGCGGTCCCATCCGATAGGTCAGGGCCTCGATCAGCGTTGGCCCGTCGCCGGCCCGGGCCCGTTCGGCCGCCGCCCTCGTCACCGAGTACACGGCCAGGACATCGTTGCCGTCGACGAGAACGCCGGGCATGCCATACCCCTCCGCCCGCGCGTGGATCGGTCCCGCCGTCTGCTCCCGGAGCGGGACCGAGATGGCCCACCCGTTGTTCTGGCAGAACAGGATGGCCGGGGCGCGGAACACCGCGGCCATGTTGGCGGCCTCGTGGAAGTCGCCCTCCGACGTCGCCCCGTCGCCGAAGTACGCGAGGGCGCACACGGGCAGCCCGTCGAGCCTTGCGCCCATAGCCCACCCCACGGCGTGCACGATCTGGGTGGCGACCGGGACGCAGATCGGCGCGAACCGGCTGGCGATGGGGTCGTAGGGCCCACCGTGCCAGACCCCTCGGTGGTACTGGAGGTACTCGACGATGTCGACGCCGCGGGCGACCGCGGCGGCGAGCTCGCGGAAAGACGGGAACACGAAGTCGTCGGGCTCCAGGGCGAAGGCGCTTCCCACCTGGGCCGCCTCCTGGCCCTCGAACGGCGGGTACACGGTGAGCTCGCCCTGACGCTGGAGGGCCATGCATTCGCGATCCAGGCGGCGGGACAGGATCATCAGCCGCAACAGGTCGCGAAGCTCGTCCGGTTTCAGACCAACGTCGGTGTCGCCGACCGCCGTTCCGTCGGGAGCGACCAGCCGCACCGGGGCGGCGTCGTGCGGATCCTCGTGCATGGCCATGGTCACCGATCTCGGACGGCGGCGGGTGTGCGAGAGCATATATGCTGCTCCGCGACGTGGTCCCTTGCGCCTACCTCCGCGCGTTCCAGCCTCTGGAGGCGTTCCCGCCCGATGAACAGGCGCAGTGGGAGCGGTACATCGTCGGTGGAGGGATGCTTCGCCGGCCACGCCCCACATACCGGCAGTGGATGAGCGGCCGGCGGCTCGGCGTCCTGGCGGCTTCGGAATCCGAGGGCGCCGATATCCGCATCGACAGGGGCGCCTACTTCGTGTGTCCATGGCGGACCAGGCTCCGGGTGCTTTCCAGCCTGTCGTCCTTCCGCGAGGCTCAACAGTTCGAGGGGAGCGACGCGTTCGTGAGCGAACGAGAGGCTCGGCGGGCTTCCAGGGAGCTGGCCAGGATCCGCCGGCGCGATCCGAAGGCCGTCTCGTTCATCATGCAGAGCCCGTGGCACGTCCCCGTCCGGTGGTTCGTGCTCTTCGGGGAGGGCGACCGGCGGCTCGATGAGCACGGCGGCCGGTATCGTCTCCGGTACCTGACCACCGTGCGCAAGGCCGCCCGTCGAGCTGAGCGGGCCATCCCCGGGCTCCGGCGGACGGACTTGGGTCCGGTGGCCGACATGATCGTCGAGCTTTACGAGTGGCTCGCGGCCTTCGACCACCGATCGCTCCTGGAACTGGACTATGGCGGTCTGTGCAACCTCATGAGCTGGGACGAGCTCGACGACGATCATTCGGCCCGCGACATCCAGTCCGCGCTGAAGGCCCTCTCGTCCGAGGAGTTCCCGCGCTCGGCCGAGCTGTACCAGTCGGTCATCAGCCGGTGGAGCGAGGTCCGGGGCCACGAGACCTTGAACTGACGGGTCTCCTCGTGCCGCGACCTCGTGGCCAGGGGCAGAATCGAACTGCCGACACCGCGGTTTTCAGCCGCGTGCTCTGCCAACTGAGCTACCTGGCCCGGACCGGTAGAAAACCTGGCAGAAATGGCCGCCGAAGTCACCTACCGGCGCCATCGAGTGTAGTGAGTGTGGGAGGAAGCCGACTCGGTAACGCCCTTCCGAGATCTGGCGGCCGATTGGAGCGTGTCGGGGCGCCCTGAGTTCTGCCTGGCAGGCTCCGGAGTGTCGGTGGATCAGGCTGCGGCTTCGAGAGACTCGGCGGCCCTGTGGCGGGCCATGGTGAGGGCGTTGACCATGAGGGCCCAGCCGAGCACCTCGACCTGCTGGCGGCGCCAGCCGAGGCTGTGGGCACGGCCCAGGAACAGGGTGTCCTCCAGGGCCCGGTTCAGCGACTCGGAGTCGTTTCGCCGGCCGTACAGGCGAGGGAAGTCCTGGTCCGAGGGCGGGATGGGCCGGACGTTCTCGGTCCGGTTGAAGCGGCGCGTGCGGTCCTCGTCGTCCTGGTGCAACCGCACGGTGATCTGGCCGCCGCCCAGGTGCTCGGGCAACCTGTAGTCGTTGTACCAGCGGTAGAGGCCGCTTCGGGCCTTCATGCGGTGGGTCCTGATGCGGGAAAGGGGGATGAACTGCAGCTCTCCGGACTCCATCGGGCGCATAATGCCGATCGCCCCAGCCCTGGAGAAGAGTCGGACCCTGAGGGTCGATCCGTCGGAGACCCTCACGTCCTTGTCCTCGACGTGGACCGTCTTCTCCCTGCGGTGGATCTTGCGCTTGGCGGTTCTGCTGCCGATGCTTTCGGCCGATGAGACCATGTTCACCGGCACGATCCCGAGCTCGCGGAGGATCTTCTGGTGGTGCACGCCGCGGAGGGCCGTGTCGTAGACGATGGCCTGGGCCCCGGTGACGTGAGTGGCCAGGCGTTCGAGGCAGGAGACCGCGACCTTGGCCTCCGAGCCCGGGTCGGGCACGTGCCCGACGTCCAGCACGAGCCGTCCCAGCGCCGACCGAGTCGCCACCATGACGAACTTGGTTCCCCAGGTGGCTTCTCCATCCCCCTCGAAGTGAAGGGCGGCATCGGGCTCGTAGCGGACCTCTCGCACCTCGCCGGTCTTGGTGTCCACGCATGTCTGGCCGGGCTTGGCCCTGTAGAGCGGCGTCAGGACCTTGCCGTCGGCGTGTAGGACCCGCGAGAGGTCGGGATGGGTGTAGGACCCGGGACCCTCGGGGTCGAGGAGCCCGACCTCTGTGGCCTGTGCCGACGCCAGCTCCCGGTGGATGGTGCCGAGCTGCTCGAGGATCTTCGGATCCGTCAGGTACCTGTCTCGCCCGTAGAGGTAGTGGTGGCGGCGCATCGGGCGCTTGGGGAGATGCATGGACGGGTCGTTGGGGAACCGGTCGCGCACGATGCGCTGCATGTGGCCCCAGACCAGCAGGTGGGAGAGCTCGGCCTCGACCTGCCGACCGCTTCGCCAGACCGACAGGAGGGCGTCGAAGACCAGGAGCATGAAGGCGGGGTAGGCGCGGCGGCGGCCACCCTTGGCGGGACCGGGGATCGCGCGGGCGAGCTCGTAGACGGCCGGATTGGAGAGGATCGCCTCGACTTTCTCGAGCGAAGACGGGGTCGGTCTATCGCTCACCGCTCGCCTCGCCACTGGAAACCGATGAACGACGCGGCGCGGTCCAGGCTTCGTATCCCGAGCAGCAGGGCGACCTCGTCGATGGGGGCACCGTCTGCGAGCGCCTTGGCTCCCCGCCAGGCGGGCACCGAGTTCGGCCTGACGCCGGGAGCTTTCCCGAGCCCCGCCCTCCTGAGCGTCGATGAGACGAGTTCGTGGAAGAAGGAGCGCGATCCGGCCTTGGCGGGCTGGAGCACGAGTCGATCGGCGCCCGGCTTGGTGGACAGGACCCGCTTCAAGCGCTCCGCGCCCCAGTCGGTGAGCCCCGCCCACCTCGCCTCGGTGCTCGCTGATCCGGCGATCCAGACGCGGCCCCTTTCGAGATCGATTTCGCGGGCTCTGATGCCGGCTAGTTCGGCCACGCGGGCAGTTGCTTCCGCGAGCGACCATGCCAGCGCGTAGCCCAGCTCGCAGACCATGCCCTCTGCGAACGACCGACAGCGCTCGACCTCCTCGTCGGTGAGCGGCCGCAGGTCCCGGTAGGAGCGCGGGACAAGAGCGATGTCGTGCGTCGGATCGACGGCGAGCACGCCGAGCGCCTTGGCTTCCCGAAAGAAGATCCGGAGCGCACTTCGGCGAAGATGCATCGTAGCGAGGCTCGGCTCGTTGCCGCTTCTGGTAAGCGAGCGAACGAACGCCGCGGCTTGGGCGTGCTGGATCGCGCCCGCCCACTCGACCCCTGAAACCGCCAGGAAATTCGCGAAGTTCTTGATGAGATCGGAGACACGGACGAGGCTGACAGGGGCCACGGATTCCCGGTCGACCAGCCGCGCGATCACGAGCGAGGCGAGCTCGGCCGGAGAGAGCGCCGGGGCTTTGGCCGGGCGCCTGTCGTCGGCCTTCTGTACGCTCACCTCGTCGGGACCTCCTGTGTAGGTTCCGGCCGGGCCCCGGGGCGTTCGCGCGCCGCCGGGGCCATTTATTGACGACTGGCGCTAATACTATCACCTATCGTTGCCTACCGGCAACCTTGCCCGTAACGTGTACCTATGACCCATCACCTGGTCGGGGTCGCCGAGATCGCAGAGATGCTCGGTGTCTCCCGTCAGCGGGTCAACAGGATGGTCAAGACGGTGGCTGACTTTCCCCCGGCCGAAGCCGAGTTGTCCGCGGGGAGGATATGGAGGCGCTCAGCGATTGAGGCCTGGATCAAGCGCCATCCGGTGCGGCGACCGGGCCGCCCCAAGAAGCGGTAGGTGGGGTGGCGCTCCTCGGGAGCTTGAGACTCGCAGGACCACGGTGAATGCGGAGGATCTGGTTGACGCCCCCGAGGTGGCCAGGATCCTGAGTCTTGAGCCATCGAAACACGGTCAACAGCTATCTGAAGCGCAACCCGGACACGCCTCTCCGTCTTTCTCCGTGGGCGTCGGGCACATCTCACGCCGTAATCTGGAACCGGTGCTGCGCGACCTCAGCCTCGCGGCGGAAGTCGTCGGGCGTCACCTCATGGTCGGGGTCGAAGGTGCCACCAGTCACGTACCAAACTGCCTTCCACAACACTTCGTACTCGCCCGGTTCGCCGCTGGCGTCCTCGTACTCGGAATCGATCTGAACGCCACCGCCTGGCATTGGCCGTGGGGTCTGGCGGACTTCACGACGGAACTCGGCCGGGAACTCCAGCGCGACCTCACTTGCCCCATTGGCATCCGCGTGGCTAACGAAGGCGTCCCCCGTCCTCACGTCGTCGGCGGACCTCGCACTGGACCATTCGGATCGGGGCGTCGCGGCGCGTCAGCGACAGACGCATCCCGCCCGAGAACGTGCCCACGCTTCCGGCAAGCCAGGTCCCGCGCTCCCGTAACTCTTGGGCGGAGGCCACCAGATCGTCGGTGATATGGAACCGGGCTCGTGCGACGCCCTTCCGCTCCATCAAGCCGGTTCGCCTGTTCCGCGCCCGCGCCTCCCAAACGACGGCGTGGCGACCCTTGTCCAGCACGCCATCGATGAGAATCGACTCGAAGGTCGCCTGGGTCATGCGAACGCTCCCGATCGGCTTGCGGTCTGGGCGGTACTCCCGGACGGTCCGCCGCCACTTGGTGATCCGACAACGCGCCCCATCGATAGGTCCACCATCGCTCCGGAAGAGCGACAGCTGCGCTTCGTCGCCCTTGTCGTCGATGGCGGTCCGGAACTTGATCCGGGGACGCCGGAAGTGCGTGACGAGGCCGACGATAACGAAGGCGACACCCGCACCGGCAAGGCCCCACGCGACGAGAACCCATTGATCGGCTGCGCCAGGATTGGTCTCGCGGACGTTGCCGGATTGAGTTAGCGCGAGCCCCGCGAGCGCGAGCGACACACCCGCGATCGTGAACCACACGGCAGACCGGTCGCGCTCCATGACGGGACTCTAGCCGCGGGTGTAGACGCCCCCCCGGGGGGGCAGCAGGGCGTGCCGATCAATCCGGATCGGCATGCCCTGCGTCCGGATCGGGACTGTTGGCCCTCAGGCCGGGTGCCGGGCACATTTCTGAGGTCGAGGTCAGGGACCTATGGGAGACTCCAAGGCGCAGAGGTCGAGGAGACGTGCGCGTTGCAGGAACAGCTCAAGGACCGCCTTCGCAGGCAGATGTCGAGGGGCGACCTGGTGCTCTTCACCGGGGCGGGCTTCTCAAGGGATGCCCGGACTCCAGCTGGCTTCCCACTCCCGAGCGTCGATGAGCTCAAAGAAGCCCTGTGGACTGTTGCCGTTCCGGATGTTCCTCTGGATGAGGGATCCACCTTGGGCGACGTGTTTGAGGTTGCGGTCCGGAACGCCGGCACCGCAACTCGGCGCGTGCTTGAGGAACGTCTGACAGTTGATGCCTCGACCGTTCCAGCCTTCTACCGGGCATGGTTTGCGATGCCATGGTTGCGCGCCTACACCGTCAACATCGATGACCTCGATCAGGCGGTGATGCGTGCGTTTGCCCTCAATCGACACGTCAAGTCAATCTCCGCCTTGTCCGCCGAGCTGCCAGCCTTGGGCGGAGACCTCCTTGTCACTCATTTGAACGGAACGTTGGCGGAGTATCCGGAAGTCACTTTCTCGCAGCCGCAGTACGGCGAGCGTGTCGCCCTACCCGACGCCTGGTACGCGCATCTCGTGACGGACGTCCTTTCGCATCCTGTCCTGTTCGTCGGGACCAGCCTTGACGAACCACCCTTCTGGCACCACTTGGCCGCGCGGGGCCGCCGATCCCGAGGGGTTCGTGAGCACCGACCGGGTTCCTACCTCGTGTCTCCAACCCTGCCCGACGCACGCCGACGCATGCTTGAGGAATACAACGTCGACTGGATTCCGATGGACGCGGCAGCGTTCGCAGACGAGGTCCTGGCCGACTTGGCGGACGAGGCTCGCGAAGGATTCCGTTACCTGGAGGAGCGCCTACGCGTGCGCCATGGGCCCCCGCCGGTCCAGCGCGTGGCTGACCTCCGCGCTGAGCCTACGAAGGCGGATCTGCCGGACTTCCTCCTGGGGCGGGAACCCGTGTGGGCTGACATCACCGAGGGCTTCGCTGTTGAGCGGCAATTCGAGGATCAGCTGAAGGCGAACCTTGACAAGCAGGGGCGCGGGAAGATCGCGTTCATCACGGGCACGGCCGGGTCGGGCAAGTCGATAACGCTCATGAGACTGGCCCTCGAATACCAAGCAGAAGGACGCGACGTTCTTTGGGTCAATATGCAGAACGAGGTACCGCTGTTTCAAACTCGCCAGCAGATCGATGAAGCAGCGCCGGACGTCGTCGCGATTGACGATGTGGATGGCCTACGCGACCACACCGCGGGATTCGTCCGGGACCTCTTGAGCGACAAGAAGGACTTGCTTGTCCTCGTGACAGTTCGGAGCACGCGGTTTGTCCAGCTTCGTTTGGCGGAGCGATTGGCCGACCTTGGAATCTTCCAGTTCACTGTGCCCAACCTCGAAGACACCGATATCGAGTTGCTAATCGACACCCTTGATCGAGCCCGACGGCTCGGAAAGCTGCAGGGTGTAGTCCACGACGAACAGATGCGGCTCTTCCGCGAGAAGGCTGGCCGTTAGCTTCTCGTGGCCATGGTGGAGGTCACGTCGGGGGAGAAGTTCGACGAGAAGATCTCCCGCGAATGCCGCGAGCTGACGCCCGATACGGCCCTTGCATACTCGATAGCGGCCATAGCTACGAACATGCGCGAGTACGTGTCGCAGGACGAGCTTCTTCTTGCCTTTGGTGACGCGAACAATGCCGCCCTTGACGCGATCAATGAGCTCATCCGCCAGAAGCTCCTCGTCGAGGAGAAGGCCGACCAATTGGTGGTTCGCCATCGATACATCGCGGATCGTGTGGTGGACCACTTCAAAGGCGACGGGATGCTTGCTGTCCCACTGCAAGGGCTGTGTTTCGCGCTTGCATCGAAGGCGCGGATGTGCGCCGATCGACGCTCACGGTACGCACGATTCCTCATCAAGCTCCTGAACCACGACATGTGGCTCCGGCAAGTTGGTGTTGGCGCCGCGCGTGATGCATATGCGGCGGTTGAGGCACAGCTTCACTGGGATTCTCACTTCTGGCTGCATCGAGGAGCACTTGAGGTTGAAGCCGGTGACCTCCGACGTGCCGAGAACTTTCTAAATCAAGCGCGAGGTTTGGCGCCGAACGATCCTTTCGTGGAGACCGAATGGGCGTACCTGAACCTCAAACGTGCAGCGCAGGAATCCGCAGCGGAGGGTTCCTTTGAGCGGGCGGAGGAAGCTCTCGGCGCTCTCGACGATGCCATCGGACAACGCGGCCGCATTGACCCGTACCCGTTCCACATCCTAGGACGCCAAGGACTCAGTTGGATCCGCAGAGCTCCGATGACGAAGGAGAAGAAGATCGCGATTCTTGCCGACATGCGTGAGACTCTGCGCAAGGGTAAGAGCTGGCATCCGTATTCGGAGCAGGTCGCCACGATCTACGACGATGTGGAGGCGGAGTACCTTGGGATGGCGGTTGTCGATCGCGATGTGCCGCCTGCTCCGGCCTCGTAAGCAGCCTCAGCGCCAAACGATCGTCACGCGGGAAGGGTCGAATACGCGGCCCTTCCGTGAAGCGGGCGCGATCTCGATCCGCTCGATCACGGCCTCCAGTAGCGCCCGCGTCTCGGCCTGAACGATCGGCATGGCCTCCTCGAACGTGGGCGGCGGAGGCGGAGCAGCGGCTTCGGCCTCAGCCAGATCGGCTTCGAGGCGATCCCGTTAGGCGCGGAGCTCGGCCGATCCGGCACCGATCTCCGCGGCACGGAGACCAGCGGCCGCAGCCTCATGGGCCCAGTCGGCCAGCCTGGCGTCCACGGCATCGATCTGGGCCAGCACGTCCGCCTGCTTCATCGGATCGCGGACCTCGGCGAGCGTGAAGTCGGGGAAGCGGGACCAGGCCTCGTTGATGACGAGGTCGTCTAGGCTCTCGGCGGCGATCGAGAGGTGGACCCCGCCCACGTTGTCGCAGACATAGCGGCGGCGGCCGTCTCCGGATGGGCGACCTGTGAGACAGCCACCGCAGATAGCAGAAGAGAAGGCCAGTGAGAGACCAACGGTTGCCGCGTCGCGATCGCAGGCGAGTCGGATCGGCGTACATCTCAACGAGGGCCTTGTGCGTCCTGCGATCGAGGATCGGTTTCCAGTTCGCCCGTTCGCCCGTCTCTGGATGAACTCCGATCAGCCGCGGGTTCCGGAGCATGTGCCGCCACGAGCGCCTGCACCAGC
>WNFV01001360.1_pt1 | contig 46721 bp, 39 predicted proteins | sample 5400101 | NCBI WGS metagenome assembly WNFV01 (sample SAMN13153361, study PRJNA577476) | soil metagenome | isolation source: 115 cm soil or saprolite under grassland replicate 1 | place: USA:California | collected 2016-06-15
CCGGTCGCGCGGCCAGTGGTCGATGAGCTCGGCGCCGTCCTTCGTGACGACGACAGCGTCCTCGAGGCGCACCCCGCCGATCCCGCGCTCGCCCTCGCGGCCCTCGATCGCGATCGTCATGCCCTCCTCGAACGTCTGCGGATGGTCGAGCGACCACTGGCGGTTGATGATCGGGTAGCCGTACGCGTGCAGGCCGATGCCGTGCCCGATCTCGAGCGTCAGCACCTGGGCCTCCTCGTCGTAACCCCAGGTGCTCGCGGGTGGGAAGTGCTTCGCGGCGTCCGCCGTCGTCGCACCCGGCTCGATCGCGTCGATGACGCGGTCGAGGCGCTCGACGAGCCGTGCGTACCAGTCCGCGACCTTCTTCTCGGGCTCGCGTCCGACCGAGAACGTGCGGTAGTAGCAGGTCTTGTAGCCGAGGTAGCCCATGCTGCAGAACGCGCCGTACGCGAGATCGCCGACCTGGAGGATCCGTCCCGTCCGCTCGAAGGCGCGGTCGAAGCTCGCCGGGCCCGTGCGGAAGTGCATCGCCGGGACCTCGTCCGCGCCCGCCTCGTACGCGGCCGCGATCGCGGCGTACGACGCCTGGACGTCACGCGCCCCCGGCTTGAGCGCGGCCCACGCCGCGTACCACGCGGCGTCGGCGATGGCGAACGCCATCTTCAAGCAGTTGATCTCGTCGACCGTTTTCGTCTTCGTCGCCTCGAGCATGAGCGGCCAGCCGTCGATCGTCGTGATGCCGCGCTCGCGCAGCGCGGCCTGGGCGCGGCCGTCGAACCCGACGACGGCAAGCCTCTCCGTCGCCAGCCCGCGCGCTTCGAGCTCGCGGTGGATGCCCTGTGCGAACAGCTTCGCCTCGGCGTCAGCCGCTTCCGCGCCGATCCCACCCGCCAGCCATGCGCGCGCGAGGCGCCATTCCTTCACCCACGGCGCGTGCTCCGGATAGTCCTGGATCCAGCCGGCGTGATGGAACACGACGGGATCGCCCTCGGCGAAGAAGAGGACGTACCAGAGCTGCGGGTTGAACTCGGGGCCGCGCACGCTCGCGAGATACCTCGTGTTCTCGGGGCGCGCCGCGAGGATCGCGGGGACGCCGCGCCCGCGCAGGACCGCGCGCGCCTTGTCGGCGCGTTCGCGGCGCATGCGGTCGGTGTCGATGCGCTGCTGCCAGTCGACGTACGACGTGCCGAACGACAGGCGCGACGCCATCTTCACCACGCCGCGATCATAGCCAGCATGGGGCCGTCCGACCCTGTGCGGACGGGCCACACGTCGACCCTCTTCGCGCTGGACAGGCCGCTCCTATGCAGGGTCATCGGGCCAGAGTCGGGGGCGGAGGTATGACATGGCCGGCTATGTGACGGACATCGAGTCGCGGACGATCCGCAACGATCACTTCCGAGAGGTGCTCTTCACCGGGCCGAACTTGCAGCTCGTCGTGATGACGCTCGGACCAGGTGAGGAGATCGGGGTCGAGCGTCATGAGGGACACGACCAGTTCATCCGCGTCGAGTCAGGCGAAGGCGAAGCGATCCTCGAAGGCGAGCGTCACCCGCTGAAGGACGGGTCCGCCGTGGTGATCCCGGCGGGCGTGAAGCACAACGTGGTGAACGTGTCCCGCGAGAACTCCCTCCGCCTGTACACCTTGTACGGGCCACCGCAGCATCCTGACGGCACCGTTCACCACACCAAGCGCGACGCGGAGATGGCGGAGCGCGAGGAGACCGCCAAGCGCTGATCGCCGCGGTCCGTCGATCCACGACCGAGGCTCAGATGACCTTGTCCGTCACCAGAGCGGCGATCTCCTCCGCGGTGTAGCCGAGCTCCGCCAGCACGGCGCGGGTGTGCTCGCCGAGCAGCGGCGGCGCGGTCGCGCGATCCGGCGCGCCCATGCGCACGGCGCTGCGCTGCAGCGCGTCGAGCCACTCGTCCCGCGGGCGCCCGGCGAAGATCGTCGCGAGCGCAGCGTGCAGCGCGTCGTAGTTCTTCGCGCGCGCGCGCCGATCCACGAACCGCGGGTCGTCGCGGAGATCGGGCCGGCCGACCGCCGCGGTGAGCCCCTCCCAGAACTTCGGCGGCGACGACAGATGGATGACGAACGGCTTCCGATCGCAGGCGCGGAACGCATAGATCTGCGCGAGCCGTGAACGCGACGCGCGCGTCGGTGCCTCGCGCGGATCCGCCAGGTATCGCCCCGCGTTCTCGGCGAGGAACGCGGTCGTGGCCTGCAGCAGCGACGTCTCGACCTTGCGACCGCGTCCGCTGCGCTCGCGACCGACGAGCGCGGCGAGGATCCCGTAGGCGGCGAACACGCCGGTGATGTGGTCGGACAGCGACACGCCCATCGGCCGCGGATCGTCGAGGTCCGTGAGCAGCCCGAGCAAGCCCGAGAGCGCCTGGCCGATCGTGTCGTAGCCGGGACGGTCGCGGTACGGCCCCTCCGTGCCGAACCCGGAGATCGAGCAGTACACGATCCGCGGGTTCGCGCTGCTCACGTCGTCGTATCCGAGGCCGAGGCGCTCGAGCGTCCCGGGCCGGTAGTTCTCGACGAGGACGTCGGCTCCAGCGACGAGCCGCATGATCACCTCACGGCCGCGCGCGTGGCGGAGGTCGACCGCGATGCTGCGCTTCGAGTAGTTCACGCCGCGGAACGTCGGCGCGATCCCCGCCTCGCCCCACGAACGGAACGGATCGCCCTGTCCGGGCTCCTCGACCTTCACCACGTCCGCGCCCATGTCGGCGAGGAGCGCAGCCGCGTACGGACCGGTGACGTAGCTCGCGAGCTCGAGGACCCGGAAGCCGTCGAGCGGGAGGCTCAGTGCCATGCGCCCTCGGCGGCGTGTGGCACTAGACCGCGATCTTGATGTCCCACACGTCCTCGTCGCCCCCGAGCGCAGGGCAGTACACGTCCACCTGCAGCAGCGTCGCGCAGCCCGGGCAGGCGTATTCGCGGTAGACGCCGAGGTACGGCCGGCCATCCGGCATCTGCCGGCCGGAGAGCTCGGCGAGGTCGCGGTCGCGTCGGAGCGCGTGCTGCTTGTAGTTCGCGTCCGCCGCGCAGAGCAGGTGACCGCAGCGCACGCAGCGGATCGCGGTCTCGCCCGCGTCGCCGCGCGCGATCTCGAGGTACTCGTGCGGCCGGAGCGCGCCCGTCCACGCGCGCGAGCGGAACGCCGGCGCGGGCTTCGGCGCGCGCGACGCGGACCGGCGCTCGGCGCGGATCCGCTCGCGCCGCGTCATCGTCGCCGCGTCGTCGACGCGGCCCGCGGCGTCGATGACGACGCCGTACACGAGATCGGCGATGCGCGTGGTGACGAGACCGTCACGCACGTCGCGGGCGACGCGCTCGGGCTCGCGGTCGAGCGGATCGCCGTAGCCACCGCCGCCCTGCACGAAGTCGCTGACCCACCAGCCCTCGGGGAGCGGGATGCGGTGTGGCGATCCGGCCGGCACGTGCATCGTCGCGACCCCGCCGAGGTCCTCCGAGCTGATCGGGTACGCGCCCTCGCCGTCCCGCGGCTCGAAGAGCGCGCGCACGCCGCCCGTGCCCGCGGGATAGCCGCCGAAGAGACCGAACGCGCCGTGCGGCATCCCGCCGTACGGCTTCATGTCGGCGGTGACGTCGCTCGACCCGCGCACGCGGTAGAGGCGCTCGCTGCCGTTCCCGCCGTTCCACCGGCCGAAGCCGCCGCCGTCCGGCAGGTGCCGCCGGCCGAAGTACGTGAACGGGTACTGCATCTCGATGCGCTCGACGTCGCTGATGCCGCCCGACGGGATGTTCGGGTGGCCGCCGCTCGAAACGCCGTCGCGCGTCGGCGCGGCGCCGAGGCCGCCGCCGTGGATGTCGTAGAGGCCCTGCGGGACGGGCCAGCCGTGCTGGTTCCGGCCGCCGTAGAAGTAGCCCGGACCGCCGACGTACCAGAGGCCCTGCCAGCTCGCGTTGACGTCGTCGGTCGCGCCCGCCGCGAACAGCATCTTCGCCAGGCACTCGCTCACGGCGGCGACGACGTACTGGCCCGTGCGCGGCGCGCCGCCGCACGCCGCCGGGAAGCGGCAGTGGAGCAGCGACCCCTCGGGCACGCGGATCGTGACGGGCGCCATCTTCCCGTCGCTCCACGGGACGTCCCAGAACAGCTGGTTCGTGAGCGCGATCGTGATGTGCGCGATCGTGCTCGGCAGCGTCGAGTTCTGGTCGTTGCGCATCTGCGGGCTCGACCCCGCGAAGTCGACGGCGAGCGTGTCGGCGCGCTTCGTCATCGTGCACACGACCTGGAACGGCTCGGCGGTCCGCGTCCGCTCACCGACCGCGCTCGCGTAGATCCGGCTCGTCCAGGTGCCGTCGGGGATGCGCCGCAGCTTCTCGCGCGCCATGCGCTCGGCGTCGTCGATCATCTTCCTGCCCGCGGCCTCGGCGAAGCCGACGCCGAACTTCTCGACGAGGCCGAGGTAGCCGCGCGCGCAGACGTTGTTCGCGGCGATGCGGCTCTTCAGGTCGAGCCCGACGTACTCGGGGTCGCGGCACTGCTCGACGATCGTGCGGAACACGTCCTCGCGGAACGCGCCGCCCTCGACGACCTTCAGCCCGATGATGCGGATGCCCTCGTGGTAGATCTCGGTCGCGCCGCCGCGCAGGAGCCCGCCGGTGTCCGCGGTGTGCGAGCTCGACGCGACCCACGCGATGCGCCGCCCCTGCCAGAAGATCGGCATGACGATCATCTGGTCGTACGTGTGCGATCCCGCGACGTACGGGTCGTTGTTGAAGATCTGATCGCCCTCATGGAAGCCCGGGCTCTCGCCGAACAGCTCGATGAGCTTCGCGATCGCCTGGCTCGTCGCCGCGGCGAAGCGCAGATGGCCGGAGCATGCGAGGATCATGCGTCCGTCGGCGTCGTAGAAGCTGCTCATGCACTCGCCGCCCTGCACGACGATCGGCGAGGCGGACACGCGCTGCAGCGCGATGCGCCCTTCCTCACCGATGGCCCACAGCCGGTGCGCGAACACTTCGTACCGGATGGGATCGACGATCATTCGATGTGGGAGGATAGCCATCAGGTGCGCGAGCGCGGTTTCGTCATCGGCGTCGACACCGGCGGGACGTTCACCGACGTCGCGCTCCTCACGCCCGCGGGCGACCTCTTGATGGGGAAGGCGCCCACGACGCCGCGCGACCTCGCGACCGGCGTGATGGACGGCGTTGCCGAGATCGCGCGTCAGATGGAGCTGCCTCTGCGGGAGCTCCTTCAGCGCACCGCCGTCCTGAAGCACGGCACGACGCAGGCGACGAACGCGCTCATCACGCGGACCGGTGCGCGCGTCGGCCTCATCACGACGAGAGGGTTCGAGGACACGACCTTGATCATGCGCGCGATCGGTCGCGTGGACGGCCTCGCTGACGAGGAGATCCGCCACGTCACCGCGGTGACGAAGCCGGCCCCCATCGTGCCGCGCGAGCGCATCCGCGGCGTGCGCGAGCGCATCGACCCGGACGGCCACGTGCTCATCCCGCTCCGGGTCGAGGACGTCGAAGCCGCATTCCACGAGCTGGTCGAGGTGCAGGGCTGCGACGCGGTCGCGGTCGCGCTGCTCCATTCGTGGGCGGATCCCGCGCACGAGGAGGCGATCCGGAGGCTGGCCCGGGAGCGCGGATGGGACCGGAGCGTGTTCTGGTCGTTCAGCAGCGAGCTCGCGCCGGTAGCCGGCGAGTACGGCCGCGCGAACACGGCGGTGCTCAACAGCTTCGTCGGGCCGCGCGTCGAGCGGTACCTGAGCGACCTCGAGCGCCGGTTGCGGGACGGGGGCCTCTCCGGGTCATTCCTCGTGATGCAGGGCAACGGCGGTGTCGTCCGGCGCGACCGCAGCGTCCCGATCGGCAGTCTGCAGTCAGGGCCGGCCGGAGGGCTCATCGCGTCGGCGTTCGTGGCCGCCCTCCTCGGTCACCCGAAGGTGCTCACGACCGACATGGGCGGTACGAGCTTCGACGTCAGCCTCATCGTCGACGGTGTCTGGCGCTACGCCGAGGAGCCCGTCTTCGAGCGGTTCCGCATCCACGCGCCGATCGCCGAGGTCGAGTCCATCGGCGCGGGCGGCGGCACGATCGCCCGCGTCGATCCGACGACGCGGCGCCTCCTCGTCGGACCGCAGAGCGCCGGGGCGAGCCCGGGACCCGTGGCTTACGGCGAAGGCGGCGAGGAGGTGACCGTCACCGACTGCGACCTCGCGCTCGGCTACGTCGACCCCGAGTATTTCCTCGGCGGCCGCAAGCGTCTGGACAAGGCGAAGGCCGAGCGCGCCATCGAGGAGCGGATCGCGCAGCCACTGGGCCTCAGCGTCGTCGAGGCCGCGGCCGGCGTCTACGACATCGTCAACGCGAAGATGTCCGACCTCATCCGGCGGCTCGTCGTCCGGAGCGGTCACCTGCCGGAGGAGTTCGCGCTCTACGCGTTCGGCGGGGCGGGGCCGGTGCACGCCGCGGAGTTCGCGCGCGAGCTCGGCATCGGCTCGATCCACGTGTTCCCGACGTCCGCGGTCTTCTCGGCCTTCGGCGCCGCCACCGCCGACGTGGTCCACTCGCGCGTCGCGACGTTCGAGGCCGTGCTCCCGTTCGACGCGGCGGAGCTGAACGCCCGGCTCGACGCGACGGACCGCGAGCTCGTCGCGCTCATGGACGACGAAGGCTTCGTGCGCGACCAGGTGGCGCTGCGGCGCTTCGTCTCGATGCGGTTCCGGCGGCAGACGTACGGCGTCGAGGTCGCGCTGCCGTGGGATCGGCTCGATGCCGAGCGCGTCGCCGAGCTCGGCCGGATCTTCGAGCGCCAGTACGAAGAGCTCTATGGAGCCGGGACCGGGTTCGCGCGCGCAGGCATCGAGGTCCACGCGCTGCGCGTCGACGCCGTCGGACGCGCCACGAAGCCGCGCCTCACGCGCTCCGCGCTCGGCGCCGCCGATCCGAGCGCGGCGGGGAAGGGCACGCGCCGCGCCTGGTTCCGTGGCCGCTCCGAGGACGCGGCCGTGTACGAGCGCGACCGCCTCGGTCCGGGCGCACGGCTGGACGGACCCGCGATCGTCGAGTCGCCCCTCACGACCGTCGTCATCCCGCCCGACCATCGCGCCGAGGTCGACGAGTACCGGACCCTCGTGATCCGCGCGCGCTAGCCGCGCGGCCGGATCTCGCCCCGCTGCTCGCGGCGCGCAGCGTCGCGATCGTCGGCGCGTCCGATCGCAACTACTACACGCGCTCCGTCTTCGAGAACCTGCGTGCGCTCGGATTCCCGATGGAGCGCGTGCAGCTCGTGAACCCGAACCGGCCCGACGCGTTCGGCGTCGCCTGCGTCGCCCGCCTGGACGCGCCGGTCGACGTCGCGGTCGTCGCGACCCCGAAGGCGACGGTGCCCGGCGTCGTCCGCGACCTCGCGGCCGCCGGCGTCCGGTCGTGCGTCGTGCTCAGCGACGGCTTCGCGGAGGCGGGGGAGGACGGCGCGCGCCTGCAGGCCGAGCTCGCCGCCGCCGCCGGGTCGATGCCGCTCGTCGGGCCGAACACCATGGGCGTCGTCGTCCCCGGCGCCGCGCTCGGGTTGTGGGGCGCCCCGCTGCCGCGGGTCAGCGATGGCAACGTCGCGACCGTGTTCCAGTCGAGCGGGCTGACCAATCTGTTCCTGAACCTCGCCGCGGAGCGGCACATCGGGATCCACGCGGCGATCTCGGTGGGGAACGAGGCGGGTCTGCGCCTCACCGATCATCTCGCGGCCCTTGTCGAGGCGCCCGCCGTGCGCGTGATCGTCCTGTTCATCGAATCGGTGAGCGACGGCCGCGCCCTGCGCGCCGTGCTCGAGCGCGCGGGCGACCTGGGCAAGGCCGTCATCGCGCTCCGCGTGGGCCGTTCCGAGCGCGCGAGACGCAACGTCCTCGCGCACACGGGCAAGCTCGCCACGTCGGGCGCGGTCTGGGACGCGCTCTTCCGTCAGTCCGGCGCCGTGAGCGTCGCGAACGTCGACGAGCTCATCGAGACGACCGCGCTCCTCGCGCGCGCCGCCGACGCGCCGCTCCGTGCGCGTGGCGTCGCGCTCCTCACCATCTCCGGCGGCGACTGCACCCTCCTCGCTGACCTCGCGAGTCGTGTCGGGGTCGATCTCGTCGAACCGCGAGAGCGCGCGGTCCTCGCGGAGATCGTCGGCAAGCCCGGCCTCGTCGGGGATCCGCTCGACGTCGAGGACCTCCTGCGCACCGATCCCGATGGCTTCTACCGCGCGGTCGACGTGCTCGCGCGCGACGACCAGGTCGGGATCCTCGGCGCTCGCCTGAACTTCCCCGATCGCCCAACGGACGCGCTGCGCGACGGCTACCGGCGCGTGAGCGAGATCGCGCGGTCGCACGGCGTGCTCCCGGTGTTCCTCTCGCGCGCCTCGGAGACGCTCGATGACGCCTGGCACGAGATGTTCGAAGCGCTCGGCGTCGCGTTCGTGCGCGAGTACGAGAAGGGGCTGCGTGCCATCGCGGCGCTCCTCCGCTTCCACGAACGTCGGGCCGCCGCGCGCCAGCCGCGCGAGAAGCGCCTCTACGCGATGCCGGCCTTCACGGTGCCCCCCGGCTCGGGCCCCGTTCCGTACCGCTACACCGCGGAGCTCCTGCGCGCGCTGCACATCCCGCTCGCCCCGACGGAGATCGCCGCGTCAGCCGATGAGGCGGTCGCGGCGGCCGAGCGCCTCGGCTATCCCGCGGTGGTCAAGGCGGACGTGCCGCACAAGAGCGACCTCGGTGCGGTGCGCCTGGATCTGCGCGACGCCGCCACGGTCCGAGCCGCGTACGTCGACGTCGCCGGGCGCGCGCCCGGCCACGAGGTCCTCGTGCAGCGGATGGAGCGTGGCGTCGTCGAGATGCTCGTCGGCCGCTCCCACGATCCCGAGCTCGGCCTCGTCGTCACGGTCGGGATCGGCGGCGTGTTCGTCGAGGTATTGCAGGACGTCGCGATGCGCGTGGCACCGATCACAGAGGCGGACGCCCGCGAGATGATCGCGCAGCTCCGCGGCGCGCCACTGCTCGAGGGCATCCGCGGGCGGCCGCCGGCGGACGTCGATGCCCTGGTCCGCGTGATCCTCACGCTGGCATTCCACGACCTGGCCGGGATCTCCGCGCTCGAGCTGAACCCGGTCGTCGTGCGCGCCCGCGGGGAAGGCGTCGTCGCGGTGGACGCGCTCATCGTGCGCGACCGGTGAGCGCGGAGTGAGAGGCGACGAGCGCGAGACCGAGCGCGTCCGCCGCTTCTACGAGCGGGCCGCTCGCGACTACGACCGCTGGATGCGGCGCTTCGATCCCCTGGTCCTCGGCGACGCTCGCGCGCGCCTCTGCGCGAAGGCGACCGGCAAGACCCTCGAGGTCGCGATCGGCACGGGCCGCAACCTGCCCTTCTACCCGCACGACGTCGAGCTGACGGGCGTCGAGCTCAGCCCCGCGATGCTCGACATCGCGCGCCGCAGGGCCGAGGGCCGCGCGGTCGACCTGCGGATCGGCGACGCCGAGTCGCTCGACCTCCCGGATGCGACGTTCGATACGGTCGTCTTCACGCTCTGCCTCTGCACGATCCCCGACGAGCGAAGGGCGCTCGCCGAGGCGCACCGCGTCCTGCGCTCGGGCGGACGCCTGCTCCTCCTCGAGCACGTCCGGAGCCCGATCGCGCCGGTCCGGTGGGTCCAGCGGGTGCTCGACCCGCTGTTCCGGCTCGCGAGCGATCACGTCCTGCGCGATCCGCTCGACCATCTCGCGTCGCTCGGCTTCGTGGTCGAGGAGTGCCGCCGCTACCGGTGGGGGATCATGGAGGAGGTCGTCGCCCGCAAGCCCTGACGCCCACGCTTGAACCTGGGTACTACTGTGCGTAATACTCCAGATGTGACGAAAAGAACGGCCATCTCGTTGCCCGATGACCTGTACAGGCAGATCGAGCGGGCGCGGAGACGCGCACGCAAGGACCGAAGCACCTGGCTGCAGGAAGCGGCGAGCGAGTATCTGAACAGGCGGACGAAAGAGGAAGAGATCGAGGCGTATCTCAGCGCCTACGAGCGTATGCCATTGACCGATGACGAGATCGCGGTCCTGCGATGGGGCGAAGAGCACTTGGGCGAGGTCTCGGACGCGCCGGGCTGGGTCCCGGACGTGGAAGAGGCGCTGATGGCGCGATCGACGGAACACGGGGAGATCTGGGAGACGGAGATCGGGAAACGACGGCCGGTCGTCGTCGTGTCACGGGATGACGTGGCAGGCCGCCGCGACAGCACGACGGTCGCCGTGATCACTCGCACGGTCCGTGGGCATCCCAGCGAGGTGCTGCTCGACCATCGTGATGGTCTTCCGAACGTGTGTGTCATCAACTGCGATGATCTGCATTCGATCCGGAAGGAACGGCTCGAGCGACGCGTCGGGCGCCTCTCCGAGACGAAGATCGAGCTTCTCGACGACGCCCTCCGGTTCGCCCTGCAGCTCCGATGACCGCAAGCCTCATCCTTCCAGGCCGTACACCTCGCGCGCCTGATCCGCGCTGACGAGACCGTTCGACACGTCGTCGCGCACCTTCTCCCGGTCGCGCGCGCGCGGATCGCCGTAGCCGCCGCCGCCCATCCCGCGGACGTACACGACGTCGCCGGCGACGATCTCGTGCGTCGGCATCTGCTGCGCGAGGATCTCCTCGCTGCCCTCGAGCTCCTCGTAGAGCGGGGGGCCCTCGGCGAGCCGCGCGAGCACGTCGGTCCCGTGCTTCACCGCGATGACCGAGCGCGTTCCCTCGCCGCCGCCCGCGAAGCCCGCCGCGCCGAAGTCGCGGCCCATGTACCACGGCAGCGAGTCGGCGCGGTCGATGCCGTACAGGATCCGCGACCACGACCCGGCGAGCCCGCCGCGGTGCTCGCCGGCGCCCGCGGAGTCGGGCTCGAGACCGCGATGCAGGTACAGGACGGGGTAGCGCTGCTCGTACGACTCGATGGACGCGAGCGACGTGTTCGTCGAGCCCGCGATGTTCGCGGTGTCGATCCCATCGGCGAACGCGCGCGCCCCTCCGCCGTGCAGCGTCGCGTCCCCGCGCACGCTGAACCAGCGTCCCTGTGGATCCGTGCCGGTCCACTGCACGTCGGTGAAGCCCCAGCCCCACTGCGCCATCGCGCGGGCGCGGTGCCGATCGGAGCGCGCGAGCGCCTGCGAGAGCACCGCCATCGTGAGCTGCTGCGTCTTCCACCCGGTGATCGTCGACGCGCCGGAGCACGGCGCGCCCGGCCGGCAGTTCAGCAGCGTGCCCTCGGGCACCTCCACGTGCACGGCGCGGAACGCGCCCGCGTTCGGCGTGACGTCGGGGAGGAGCTGGCACGCGACGATGTTGTGGAGGTTCGCGACCGTGCACGCGAGCGCGGAGTTCACGAACGTGCGCGCTTCGGGATCGGTCCCGCTGAGGTCGAAACGCAGCTCGTCGCCGCGCACCTCGAGCGCGCAGCGGAGCGTGTAGTGGCGGTCGAAGTCGATGTGCTCGACCGCCTCGTAGCGGCCGTCGGGGAGCTCCGAGATGCGCTGGCGCGCCTTCGCCTCCGAGAGGTCGAGGATCGCGTCGTACGCGGCGAGCAGCGTGTCGGTCCCGTACCGGCGCGCGAGCGCGACGACCTTCTGCGCCGCGGCGAAGTTCGCGGAGACCTGCCCCTTCAGGTCGAGCGACTGGTAGCGCGGCATGCGCACGTTGTCGAGGAAGAGGCCGAACACGTCCTCGCGGATGCGGCCGTCCTCGACGAGGCGGATCGGCTTGATGAGGATCCCCTCCTGGTACGAGCTCGTCGCGAGCGGCGCGCGGCCCGGCGTCATCGCACCGACGTCGACATGGTGGGTCGCGTTCGCGACCCACGCGACGAGCCGCCCGTCGACGTGCACGGGCGCGATGACCGCGAGGTCGAGGATGTGCAGCGCGCCCGAGTGCGGATCGTTGACGAGGTACATGTCGCCCGGCCGGATGTCGTCGCCGAAGCGGGCGTTGCAGGCCTCGAGCATGAAGCTGAGGGTCGTGCCGTGGCGCGGCATCCACGTCGAGTACACGACCGTCCGGCCCTGGTGGTCCGCGACGTTGAAGCCCATGTCGTGGGCCTCGACGACCGTCGGCGACACGGCGCAGCGCATGAGGACCTCGCCGCCCTCGTGGCCGATGCGCAGGAGACGGTTCTGGATGATCTCGACCGCGACGGGATCCACGGTCACGGCAACGGTCGGGGGGTCCTCGGGGGGCGGAGCCCCCCGGTAGCTCGTCATGCGACCCCGAGGGCCTCGAGGACGATGCCGCGTGCCTCGTCGCGCGTCGGCTGGCGCGGGCTCGGCCGCGGCCGCGCGAGGGTCTCGTCGACGATGAGGTCGATGTCGCCATCGGGGATGCGGCCCCACGGCAGCACCGGCGGTGCGCCCGCGCGGCGTCCCCATGCGACGATCGCCTCCACCACCGCCGCGGCGTCGCCATCGGTCACGCCGACGATGGGGGCGAGCCGCGCGAAGCGCTCGCGTGCGGCGGGCACGAAGAATCGGAGGATCGGCGGCATGAGCGCGCCGTGGATCATCCCGTACGCGACCGGGGCGTGGCCGCGCGCCTTGAAGCAGTACGTGACGCCGCCGTTCATCGCGTGCACGAGCGTGAGGCCCGCGTTGCCGCAGGCGATGTTCGCCATCGCGCTGGCGAAGAGCATCCCCGCCTTCGCGGCGGCGTCGCCGCCCAGCGCCTTCGGGAGCAGCGTCCAGATCCGGGCGAACGCCTCGAGCGCGATCGCGTCGGTGAGCGGCGTCGCGCGTGTGGAGAGGTACGCCTCGAGCGCGTGGAGGAACGCGTCGATGCCCGACGCGACGGCGACCTGGCGGGGCACGCCCTGCACGAGCGCCGGGTCGAGGAGCGCGATGCGCGGCGCGTTCGTGTAGCCGTCGATACCGGTCTTGCGTCCCGTGCGGTCGTCGGTGAGCGTCACGTGCTTGGAGACCTCGCTCCCGGACCCCGCGGTCGTCGGGATCGCGATGACCGGCAGCGGGGCGTGCGCGTAGGGCGAGCCCGGCGTCACGGATCGAGCGGAGGGCGGGCTCGAGGATCCCCGCCTTCGCGATGCCGGGGTCCGTGACGGCGAAGACCTTCGTCGCGCCGAGGCCCTTCGCGAATTCGCCCGCGCGCGCCGACACGCCGTCGCCGTAGAGGACCTGCGTCGGGATCGAGAACGCGCCCGGGATGATGTGCCCTTCCATCACGCCACCTCCAACACGACGTCGGCGAGGCCGTCGATACGCGCGCGCACGCCCGCCGGGATCCAGACGGTAGTGCCCGGATGGTCGATGACGGCGGGACCGTCGACGGCGTCGCCCGGCGCGAGCGCCGAACCGTCGAAGCGCGCCGCGCGCAGCGGCCGTCCCTCGTGCCAGACCTCGCGCGTCTCCCGCGTGACCGCGCTGCGCCTCGCGAGCGGCGCGGGCTCGAGGGCGGGCCGGTGCGTCCGCCCGATCGCCTCGACGCGGAGCGTGATGACCTCGATCCCCGCCTGCGGCGACGCCGTCCCCGCGCCGTAGAGCCGCTCGTACTCGCGAAGGAACTCTCGACGCATGCGCGCGACGTCGATCGCGCCCGCCGCCACCGCGATCTCGACCGCGTGCAGCTGCCCGCGGAAGCGCACCTGCGCCCAGCGGCGCAGCGTCCGGCGCTCCGGCGCGACGCCGTCCGCCTCGAGCATGCGGACGCCGTCGGCCTCGAGGCGCGCGTACGTCGCGGCGATGGCCGCGGCATCGTCGATCGGTCGCGCCTCGGTCAGCGCGAGGACGTGCAGGATGTCCGAGGCGACGATGCCGTACGCCGACAGCACCGAGGCGAGCGCGGGCACGACCACCTGGCGGATGCCGAGCTCCCGCGCGAGCGCGACCGCGTGCAGCGCGCCGGCGCCGCCGAAGGCGAAGAGGACGTAGCCGGCGGGATCGAGCCCGCGGCGCACGGTCATGACGCGGATCGCGTCGGCCATGGCCGCGTCGACGATGCGGACCATGCCCTCGGCCGTCTCGCGCGCGTCCATCCCGAGCGGGCGCCCGAGGTCCGCGAGCGCGCGCCGGGCGGCGTCGGCATCGAGATGCAGCCGCCCGGACGCGAGCCCCGTCGCGATCCGTCTGAGCTCGAGGTCGGCGTCGGTGACGGTGGCGCGCGTGCCCCCGCGGCCGTAGCACGCGGGCCCCGGATCCGCCCCCGCGCTCTCGGGACCGACCTTCAGGCGCGCGCCGTGGTCGATCCATCCGAGGCTGCCGCCGCCCGCGCCGATCGAGTGGATGTCGATCGCGGGCAGGAAGAGCTCCTGGCCCACGAGCTGCGTGCGCTCGCGCGTCGCGAACTGCCCGTCGGTGATGAGGCTGACGTCGAACGTGGTCCCGCCCATGTCCACGGCGATCGCGTTCGGCATGCCGAGCGCGTCCGAGAGCAGCTTCGCCGCGAGCACGCCGCCCGCGGGACCCGACGCGATGAGCGACACGGGCGCGCGCACGGCGTCGGGCACCGGCAGCAGCCCGCCCGACGACTGCATCACCAGCAGCGGCACGCCGAGGCCGTCGCCCTCGAGGTGGCCCTCGATCGCGCGCAGGTGCCGCTCGAGCGGCGGGCCGAGGACGGCGTTCAGCGCCGTCGTGGCGCTGCGCTCGTACTCGCCCATGAACGGCGCGACCTCCGACGACGTCGTGACGAACCATCCGTCGTGCGAGCGCAGGACCTCGGCGACCTCGCGCTCGTGGGTCGGATCGCGGAAGGACCAGAGGAGGCACACGCCGACGGCCTCGACGCCTTCGGCCTCGAGCGCCGCCATCGCGGTGCGCACGTCCTCGACGCGCAGCGGCGCCACCTCGCGGCCCGCGACGTCGACGCGCTCGCGGACCTCGTGGATGCGGCGCCGCGGGATGAGCGACGGCGCGCGGCTCGCGGTGAGATCCTGGCCGATCCGGTCGCGCCCGATGCCCGCGATGACGAGCGTGTCGCGGAAGCCGCGCGTCGTGATGAACCCGGCGCGCGCGCCCTTGCCCTCGACGACGAGGTTGCGCGCATGCGTCGTGCCGTACGCGAGCTTCGCGGTGCGCGCGAGGAGCGCGCGGCGACTCGTGCCCGCTCCCTCGGCGAGACGGTCGAGGCAGCCGCGCAGTCCGGCGAGGGGATCCTTCTGGTCGGTGAGCGACTTGGCGTCGATGGTCGCGAGGCCCGGGCGCACGAGGACGCCGTCAGTGAAGGTCCCTCCGACGTCGATCCCGATGAGCCAGTCCCTGATCAGGCTAACTGTTATACCTTTCGCCCGACCCCACAGCGCGTGCGGAGGTGCGACATGGCGGAAGAAGGACGCGTCTTCCTGCGCGGGATGACGTCGGAGCAGTACGGCCTCGGCGAGCTCCGCCGGCGGCAGCGCGCCGCCGACCGCGTCGTCCGCGGAGGCTGGAAGCTCGGCCGCGACACCGCCGGATACGGCGATCACGGCGACCGGTCGCAGGCGACGTGGCTCGTCGCTCCCGGGGACGATCCGTTCCTCACGCAGACGCTGCAGTCGCACTTCGTCGAGCTGTTCCCGGGCGGCTGGAACAAGGGCCACGGCCACCAGAACGAGGCGCTGTTCTACATCCTCGAGGGCGCCGGGTACGAGATCCACGACGGCAAGCGGTACGACTGGAAGAAGGACGACGTCGTCGTCGTGCACACGGACTCGGTGCACCAGCACTTCAACGCGAGCGAGACCGAGCGAGCGGTCTGCCTCGTCATCAAGGCGAAGGCGACCTGGATGTACCTCGGTCTGGTGCAGCAGGGTCGCGGTGGGCCCGCGGCCGACGGCCTCGGCCCGCGCGAGGACTGGTCACGCCTCTGGAGCCCCGGCGTGGAGGCGAAGAGGAAGGTCATCACGACGGCCGACGCGCCGTGGGCGACGACGGCCGAGGGACGCGTCCGCGTGATCACGTCGCCGGCCCGGACCGATCTGCGCGCGCACAGCGTCGACCTCTACCAGCAGGAGATCCCCGCCGGCGGCCGCTCCGCGCGGCACTGGCACATGGCCGACGAGCTCGTCTACGTCATGTCGGGCGAGGGCCACGGCCTCCACTGGGACGTCGAGGCGGAGATCGAGGACAAGTACTACGCGCGGATCGCCACCGCGCCGTCGCGCTGGGCCGTGAAGGCGGGCGAGATGCTGTACGTCCCGCAGAACACCGTGCACCAGCACGTGAACGACGGTGCCGCGCCGCTCCTCCTGCTCTCGGCGCAGAACCGGATGTTCAAGCTGCTCGGCTACGACAGCGTCGTGTACCTCGAGGACGCGACCGACGGCTCGGCATCCGCGTCGACCGCGAGGGTCGCCGTCTCGTAGCCGCGCAGCTCCCGGCTGCGCGCGGCGGTCCCCGCCACGACGGCCGCGATCACCGCGCCGCCGAGGAGCACCGCGCCCGGCGGGCCGAAGAGCGAGACCGCGATACCGGTCTGCAGCTGCGAGAGGTTGGTGAGCCCGCGCGTGACGATGATGTTCAGCGACATGACGCGCCCGCGGTACGCGTCGGCGATCGCGGTCTGCATGATCGTGTTCCGCATCGACCCCCACATGGAGTCCGCGAGCCCCACCAGCAGCAGCGCGACGACGGCGACCACGAAGGCGGGCGCGTTGCCGAACGCGAGGAGGGTCGCGGCGTAAGCGAGGCCGCCGCCGAGCATGAGCGCGCCCTTGCGTCGCACGTCGCCCGTCGCGAGGAGGACGGCGACGCCGACGAGCGCGCCGGCGCCGACCGCGCCGAGCATGATCCCGAGGCCTTGCGCGTCGACGTGGAGCACGTCGCGCGCGTAGATCGTGACGAGCGCGGAGTTGTGCCCGAACAGGCTCACCGCGATCTCGGCGAGGAACAGCGCCGGCAGGACGCGGTGCCGCCCCACGTATCGCAGGCCGTCGAGCACCTCGCGCGCGACCGACGCCCGGATGCGCACCGCATGATCCGGCACGTGGATCGCGAGCAGGGCGAGGAGGATCGCGACGAAGCTCGCCGCGTTCACGAAGTACGGCACGGCGATCCCGAACCGCGCGATGAGCAGGCCGCCGATCGCGGGGCCGATGAGCGTCGACGACCGATGGATGACCGCGTGCAGCATGACCGCGTTCTGCAGCTGCGCACGCGACACGAGCGACGGGTACATCGCGAGCCGCGCCGGCTGCTCGAACGAGACGAGCGTGCCGGTGACCGCCGTCGCGATGTACAGGTGCCAGAACCGGACCGCGCCGGTCACCACGAGAGCGCCGAGCGCGAACGCGACCAGCGCCTCCGCGGTCAGCGTGATGAGGATGAGGCGCTTGCGCGGCACGCGGTCGGCGACGGCCCCGCCGAGGAGCGACAGCAGGAGCACCGGGGCCGCGCGGAAGATGCCGTTCAGCCCGAGGAGCAGCGGCGATGAGGTGAGGTCGTAGAGGAGCCAGCTCGTCGTGGTGAGCTCGGCCCACGTGCCGATCTGCGAGGTCGTCTGTCCGTACCAGTAGAGCGCGAAATCGCGCTCGCGCAGCGGCGCGAGACCCGGGGGGAGCTTCACTCGTGACCATCATGGCGGCGGCGGCACCGCCGCGCGCGGCGGATCAGGATGCGCGCGCATGACGCTGCTCCTGTCGAACGATGACGTTGACCGCCTGCTCACGATGCGCGAGTGCATCGACGCGCTCGATCTCGCGTACCGCGACCTCGCGGCGGGGCGCGGCACGGACCGGCGGCGCTCCGACAGCTTCGTGCCCGGCCCGGTCGACGGGTCGCTGTACTCGCTGAAGTCGATGGACGGGATCGCGCCCGCGTTCGGCGTCGGCGCCGTGCGCATCGACTCCGACGTCGTGACGTGGCCGACGCGCGGGGGCAACGCGCGGCGCGAGAAGCTCCCGACGGCGCCCGGTGGCCGCTGGGTCGGCCTCGTCCTGCTCTTCTCGATCGCGACGGGGGAGCCGCTCGCGATCCTTCCCGACGGCTACCTGCAGCGCCTGCGCGTCGGCGGCACGAACGGCCTCGCCGCGGACCGCCTCGCGCGAGCGGACGCGCGGACCGTCGGCCTCATCGGCTCGGGCTGGCAGGCCGGCGGCCAGCTCATGGCGATCTGCGCGGTGCGACGCGTCGAGCGGATCCGCTGCTACAGCACGAGCGCCGAGCGCCGCGACGCGTTCGCGCGCGAGTGGTCGGGACGCCTCGGCGTGGACGTCGAGGCGGTCGCATCGCCCGACGCCGCGGTGCGCGGCGCCGACGTCGTCATGTGCGCGACGAACACGATCGACCACGTGTTCTTCGAGCGCTGGGTCGAGCCGGGCATGCACCTCTCGTCGATCAAGCGGCCGGAGATCGAGCCCGCCGCGATCAGGCGGGCCGACCGAGTGGTCATCCACGCGAAGCACGCGACGCCGATGCACGTCGTCGCGAAGGGCGTCGACGTGCCGGAGGCGAGGGAGGGGAAGGGCTGGACGCTCCTGTCGGAGATCGACTTCGACGCGCTGCCCGAGCTGCACGACGTCGTCGCGGGCACGGCGCCCGGCCGTGGTCGGCCGGACGAGGTGACCTGCTTCCTCAACAACATCGGCCGCGGCTATCAGTTCGCCGCCGTCGGCGGCGCGCTCTACCGGAAAGCGAAGGCGGCCGGCGCCGGGCGCGAGCTACCGACGGAGTGGCTCACGCAGGACGTCCACCCGTGAGGACCGCGACCGTCTAGTTGCACGCCCCCGCGAAGCTGGCGTCGCCGAACTCCTCGAACGTGATCGCTTGCTTCACGAGCTGGTACGTCACGGCGAGGTCCATCTCCGCCTTGAACCCGCTCCGCGAGAGGCATCCGTCGCCGTAGCCCGGCTTGATCCGCTCGATGAGCTTCGTGACGACCGCCTTGTCGAGACCCGAGAACTGCTCGGCGGTCTTCGGGTTCCCGAGGACGGTGTCGGCGAGGGCCGCCGCGGTGTTCGCCTTGATGAACGCGAGGCCCTTCTTGTGCGCGTTCACCATCCGCGTCACGAGGTCCTTCTTGCCGGCGATGACGTCCTCGCGCGTCATGAGCGCGAACCCGAGCGCCTTCTCCGACCCGACGTACTCCTTGTGCACCGCGGCGTCGTAGATCGGAGCGAGCGCGAAGCCGGCGCCCGTCTCGAGCACGCGGCTCGTGATCGGCTCCCACGAGCTGATCGCGTCGATCTTCGACGTCGACAGCGCCGTGAAGATCACGCCGGGGTCGCCGCCGAGGTTCACGAGCTCGATGTCCTTCGTCGGGTCGAGGCCCGCCTTCTTCAGGTACACGTTCGCCATCGCCCATGACCCCGACCCGGCGCCCGTGACGCCGACCTTCATGCCCTTCAGATCGGCGACCTTCTTCACCGTCGCCTGCAGCTCCTTGCGGACGAGCAGGCTGAAGATCTCACGGTCGTACGTGCCGACCACCGCCTTCCACGGCGATCCGGCGAGGCGCGCGATCGGATCGTGCACGAAGGCGAAGAGGCCGAAGTCGAACTCCTTCGCGATCATCGCGGCGCGGAGCGTCCCGCTCGAGCCGACCACGATGTCGGTGACCTCGATGTTCTCCTCGCCGAAGAAGTCCTTCGCGTACGCGACGAGGCTCGCGAGGTTCAGCTCCGTCGAGAGGGTGGTCGGCAGCTTCACCTTGTCCTTCGGCGGCTTCGGCGTCGCCGCGACGGTCGCGCCCGCCGCGGTGGGCGCCGCCGCCGCGGTCGCGGTGGACGTGGGCGTGCCGCCGCCGCACGCCGACGCGAGGATCCCGACGAGGACGAGCGTGACGAGCCTGGTCATGATCCCTCCCGCGCGGCGCACCGGGCCGCAGGGCGACATGGTCATACCAGCGTCAAGCGCCCACGACCCCGGCCGGCCGCCAGCGCAGGACGCGGCCCTCGACGCGCCGCGCGACCTCGACGAGCGTCACGGCCACCACCATGAGGATGAGCAGGATCGCGTATACGCGCTCGGTGTCGAGGAGGCCGGCCGCGATCGTCATCCGATAGCCGAGCCCCGCGGTCGAGCCCACGAACTCACCGACGACGGCGCCCGAGAGCGCGAACGACACGCTCGTCCGGAGCGCCGCGAAGATCCAGGAGAAGACGCTCGGGAGGATGACGTACCGCGCGAGATGCGCGCGTGTCCCGCCCATCACCGTGACGACGCGTACGAGATCCGGATCCACGGACTGCACGCCCTGGTACGTGTTGAAGAAGATCACGAAGAAGACCGTGATGAACGCGAGGAAGATCTTCGAGGTGATCCCGAGCCCGAACGCGATGATGAGGATCGGCGCGAGCGCGATGCGCGGCAGCGAGTTGAGCGCCACGAGGAGCGGCTCGACGGTGTCCGCGATCGGCCGCAGGTAGCCGAGCACGAGCCCGGTCCCGACGCCGAGGACCATGCCGAGCGCGAGGCCCGCGAACGCGGCCTGCAGCGTCGTGACGAGGTCGCGCGTGAGGAGACCCGTCGCGGCGTAGCGGCCGATCTCGGCGACGGCGCTCGAAGGGCGGGCGACGAGGATCGGATCGACCGCGCGGAGCCCGCCGCCGAAGCCGCCCGTCGCCGCCTCCCAGGCGACCAGGACGGCCGCGATGAGCGCGAGCCGGCGCGCGACGCGCGCGATCACGCGCGGAAGTCCTCGCGCAGGTGGGACCAGATCTCGCGCTCGAGGCGCGTGAACTCGGACGTGCCGCGGATCTCGAAGACGTCGCGCGGCCCGGGGATCGGGACGTCGAAGACGCCGGTGACGCGGCCGGGTCGCTTCGAGAACGCGACCACGCGCTGGCCGAGCGTGATCGCCTCGGCGAGGTCGTGCGTGACGAAGAGGATCGTCGTGCGCGTGCGCTCCCACATGCGCAGGAGCTCGCTCTGGAGGATCATCCGGTTCTGGGCGTCGAGCGCGCCGAACGGCTCGTCCATGAGGATGGCCCGGGGCTCGTACGCGAGCGTGCGGATGAGCGACGTCCGCTGCCGCATCCCCCCGGACACCTGGTGCGGGTAGTACCGCTCGAACCCGGCGAGGCCGGCGATGCCGATGAGCTCGGCGACGCGCCGCGCGCGCTCCGGTGCCGGCACCCCGCGGATACGCAGCCCGAGCTCGACGTTCGCGGCGATCGTCGCCCACGGCAGCAGCGCGTCGCGCTGGAAGACGTAGCCGAGCGCGAGCGCGCGCCGGTCGGCGCGGCGGATGTCCGCGCCGTCGAGCGCGACGGTCCCGCCGATGTCGACCTCGGCGGCCGGCAGCAGCCCGGCGATCGCGTTGAGCATCGTGCTCTTCCCGCAGCCCGACGGACCGACGACCGCGACGAGCTCACCGCTCCCGACGCTCAGGCCGACGTCGCGCACGGCCTCGACGCCCCCGCGGAACCGGATCGTCAGCCCCTCGATGTCGATCCGCACCGGGCCGCATGGTAGGTGGGCGCGTCATACGCTTCGGCAGCCGGTGACGCTCCTCCTCTCGAACGACGACGTGCTTCGCGTGCTCGATGCGCGCGCGTGCATCGATGCGCTCGAGACCGCGTTCGCCGACCTCGCCGCGGGCGAGGCCGTCAACCGCCCGCGGTCGCACACGTACACGCCGCTCGGGGACGGGCATTGGTATCTCTTCAAGTCGATGGACGGCTCGATCCCGCGTCTCGGCGTGCACGCGATCCGCCTCAGCTCCGATCACACGCACGAGCACGAGCAGGGCGGGAAGCGCCGTCGCGACAAGCTCGCCCTCGCGCCCGGGGCCCGGTTCGTCGGCCTCGTCCTCCTCTTCGACATCCGTACGCTCGAGCCGCTCGCGATCCTTCAGGACGGCGAGCTGCAACGGATGCGCGTCGGCTGCACGAGCGCCCTCGCGGCGAAGCATCTGGCGCGACGCGACGCGCGGATCGTCGGCCTCATCGGATCGGGATGGCAGGCGGAGACGCAGCTCGTCGCGCTCGCCCAGGTGCGTGACATCGAGCACGTGCGGGCGTACAGCACGAACGCGGACCGCGTCGCGGCGTTCGCCGCGCGCGTGTCGGAGCGCATCGGCCGTCCGGTCCGCGCGGTGTCCTCGGCGCGCGAGGCGGTCGAAGGTGCGGACATCGTCGTGTGCGCCACGAACTCGAACGACCCTGTCCTCGACGGCGCCTGGCTGGCCGCGGGCCAGCACGTCGGCTCGGTCCAGTCGCACGAGCTCGACGCGGGGACCCTCGCGCGCGCGGACGTGATCGTCGTGCGCAGCCGCGAGGCGGCGACGTTCCATCACCCGCCGGGGAACGCGCCGGTCGAGGCGGCGGAGGTGAAGCACCTCGACCGCCGCCTCGCGGGAAAGGTCGTGGAGCTCGGCGACGTCGTGTGCGGCCGCGCGGGGCGCCGTTCCGCGGAGGACGTCACGCTCTTCACCGGCGGTGGCCTCGGCGCCTCCAGCGGCCTCGGCATCCAGTTCGCCGCGGTCGCGAACGCGGTCTACCGCGCCGCGAAGGCGAAGGGTCTGGGACGGGAGCTGCCGACGGAGTGGTTCACGGAGACCGCCAAGCCCTGACGCGGCGCAGGACTACCGCGCGAGCGCTCGCGCAGAGGCCACGACACCGTCGCGCTCGAGCGAGTCGGCGTCCTCGACCCCGAGCTCCGTGAGCAGGTCCCGGGTGTCCTCACCCAGGAGCGGGCCGGCGCGCTCGTGGCGCATCGGCGTGCGCGACGGCCGGACCGGGTTGGCGGTCGCGCGGACACGCCCGGCCGTCGGATGGTCGAGCTCGCGGACGACGCCGCGCGCCTTCACGTGCTCGTCGTCGAGGACCTGGTCGAGCCGATTCAGCACGCCGCACGGCACGCCGGCGCGCTCGAGCAGCCGGTACCAGTGCTCGCTCGCATCCGTGACGGTGACCTGCTCGATCAGCGCGGCGAGCTCCTGGTAGTTCTTGCGGCGGAGCGGTCCGGTCTTGAAGCGCTCGTCGTCGTTCAGGTGCTCGATGCCCAGCGCGCGGATGAAGGCCTGCCAGTTCCCGGGCGTGGTCGCGCCGATCGTGATGTAGCCGTCGCTCGTGCGCATCGCCTGGTACGGCGCGTTGATACGGTGAGCGCTCCCGAGCGGCCGCGGGACGTCGCCGGTCGCGAAGAAGCTGCTCGTCTCCCACGCCTGGAGCGCGATCGCGCTCTCGAGGAGGCTGATGTCGATGTGCTGCCCCTTGCCGTCGCGGTCGCGCACGCGCAGCGCGGCGAGGATCCCGTACGCCCCGAACAGCGCCGCCGCGAGGTCCGTGAGCGGCACGCCGACCTTCACCGGCGGCCGCCCTTCCTCGCCGGTGATCGCCATGAGCCCGCTCATGCCCTGGATGATCAGATCGAGCGCGGCGCGGTGCTTGTACGGCCCGCTCTGGCCATAGCCGCTCGCGGACGAGAGGATGATCCCTGGGTTGACCCGGTCCAGCGCCGGATAGCCGATCCCCAGGTCGTCGAGCGTCCCCGGGCGCAGGTTCTCGATGACGACGTCGGACGTCCGGACGAGATCGAGGAAGATCGCGCGGCCACGCTCGGCCTTGAGGTCGAGGGCGATCGACCGCTTGTTCCGGTTCACCGCGAGGAAGCCGGCCCCCTCGCCGGCGAGGAACGGCCCCGCGAGCCGGGTGAAGTCCCCGCCCTTCGGGTTCTCGACCTTGATGACGTCCGCGCCCATGTCCGCGAGCAACATCCCGCAGAAGGGACCGGCCATGAAGTTCGTCAGCTCGAGGACGCGGATGTCCTCGAGCGCGTACCCCTTGCCCTCATGGGGCCGGCGGGCGCGCATCGTCAGCGGCCCCGCCAGACCGGTGGGCGCTTGTTCAGGAACGCGTCCACGCCCTCCTTGAAGTCCTCGCTCTGGTACGCCATCTGGACGAGATCCTCCGCCTCCTCGATCCGCGCCCGCGCCATGAGGCGGCGCACCCCCTCCTTCACGGAGCGGATGGTGAGCGGCGCGTTCGCCGCGATGGCCTCGGCGACCTCCATCGTCCGGGCCTCGAGCCGTTCGGGCTCGACGACGTCGTTGAAGAGGCCCGCGGCCTTGCCTTCCTCTGCGCCGATCAGCCGTGCGGTGAAGAGCAGCTCCTTCGTCCGTGCCGGCCCGACGTGGGCGACGATCCGCGCGAGCGTCGTGATCGAGAGCGTGTTCCCGAGCGTCTTCGCGATCGGGACGCCGATCTTCGCGTCCGTGGCGGCGATCCGCAGATCGCACGCGAGCGCGATGTTGGCGCCGCCGCCGACGGCGAAGCCGCGGATCATCGCGATCGTCGGCTTCCGGACCTCCTCGACGCGACCGACGTTACGGTTCTGGCGCCGCTCGTAGTCGATGGCGTGCTGCGGGGTCGTGAACTCGCGGAACTGCGAGATGTCCGTGCCGGCGACGAACGCCTTGTCGCCCGCACCGCGCAGGACGAACACCCGAACGCGGTCGTCGGCGTCGACGTGCTCGCAGGCGTCGTGGAGGCCCTCGTACATCTCCCAGGTCATCGCGTTGCGCGCGTCAGGTCGATCGAAGGTGAGGATCGCGACGGCGCCCCGCCGCTCGTAGCGCAATTCGGAGGTGCGTAGCGTGAGGTCGGTCTCGACGGCCATGGACCGATGGTAGAAGGCGCCGCGATCGCCGGCCTTGGCAATGGTCCTACCATTCCGCCTCGGTCGGAATGAAAGCGCAGAGGGAGGCTCGGATGATGGGCGGGAGGCTCGCGTTCCTCATGGCGTCGATCGTCGTCGTCGCCGCGTGCGGCGGTGCCACGCAGGCACCCACATCGACCAGCGCGGCGCCGGCGACGACGGCGGCCACAGCGGCGCCGACGCAGGATCCCACCAAGGCGGTCGCCGACTTCTACCGCGGCAAGACCGTCCGCGTGGTCGTCGGGCTCGAGGCCGGCGGCGGATTCGACACCACCGCGCGGATCCTCGCCCGCTACATGGGCAAGTACATCCCCGGAGAGCCGACGCTCATCGTCGAGAACATGGCCGGCGCGGGCAGCCGCGTCGCGGCGAACTGGCTGTACGAGGCGGCGCCGAAGGACGGGACCGCGTTCGGGGTCTTCAATGAGCTGCAGGTCCTGCAGCAGGCGCTCGGCCAGTCCGACATCAAGTTCGACGCGGCGAAGTTCGGCTGGCTCGGCAGCGTCTTCTCCGCGACGATCGTGTGCATCGCGCGGAAGGACAGCGGCATCAAGTCGATCCAGGACGTGATGGGCCCGAACGGAAAGAAGTTCATCGTGGGCTCGACCGGGCCCGGGTCGAACACGGGTGACTTCCCCCAGATCCTGCGCACCGCGCTCGGCGCGAACATCCAGATCGTCAGCGGCTACAACGGGACCGCGGGCATCTCACGCGCCGTCGACAGCAACGAGGTGCAGGGCGGCTGCTGGACCTGGGAGAGCATGAGCGTCACCCAGGGCAAGAACCTGCAGGACGGCACCATGATCCCGCTCGTCCAGCAGGGCGACGAGAAGATCAAGGAGCTCGGCAATACGCCCGTCGCGACCGACATCGCATCGGGCGACGTGAACAAGAAGCTGATCCTCGGGATCACGACCCCGACCTCGATCAGCAAGTCGTTCACGGCGCCGCCGGGCATCCCGGCGGAGCGCCTGAAGGCGCTCCAGGACGCCTTCATCAAGGCGTGGAGCGACAAGGACCTCCTCGAGGAGGCGAAGAAGGCGAAGATCGACGTCGCCCCGAAGAAGGCGGAGGAGACGAAGAAGGTCGTCGACCAGCTCCTCGGCTTCGACAAGGCGACGATCGACGCACTGAAGGCAGCCCTGGACAAGAAGTAGCAGTCCGTTGTTCGAAGCGCTGATCGCCGGCCTCGGCCAGATCCTGGCCTGGCCGGCGATCGGTCTCATGTTCGTGGGCATCGCGGCCGGATTCGTCGTCGGGATCCTGCCCGGGATCGGCGGCGCGACGGCCGTCGCTCTCATGCTCCCGTTCACCTTCCACATGAAGCCGCCCGAGGCGTTCGCGTTCCTCCTCGGGATGGCGTCGGTCGTCGCGATGACCGGCGAGATCACGTCGATCCTCTTCGGCGTGCCGGGCGAACCCGTGACGGCCGCGACGATCCTCGACGGGCACACGATGGCGAAGAATGGCCAGGCAGGGCGCGCCCTCGGCGCCGCGCTCTTCGGCGCCCTCCTCGGCGCGGTGATCGGCGCGCTCAGCCTCATGGTGACGATCCCGATCATCCAGCCGTTCCTGCGCTCGTTCGGCTCGCCCGAGTTCCTCATGTTCGCCGTCGTCGGGATCGCGTTCGTGTCGAGCCTCACCGGGGACTCGCCGGTGAAGGGCTTCATCGCCGCGGCCCTCGGCCTGCTGTTCTCGATGGTCGGCCAGTCACCGGGGACCGCGACGCTGCGGTACGTCTTCGGGCAGCTCTACCTCTGGGAAGGGATCCGCATCGTCCCGGCCGTGCTCGGCCTGTTCGCGATCCCGGAGCTCATCGACCTCGCGGTGCACCGCAGCTCGATCGCGCGACGCGACCTCGGCGAGCTCGGCGGCGTGCGCCAGGGCTTCGTGGACCTCTTCCGCTATCGCTGGCTCGCGCTGCGCTGCTCGGTGATCGGCATCGTGACCGGTGTCGCGCCGGGCATCGGCGGGAACGGCGCCCAGTGGATCGCCTACGGGCACGCCGTCCAGAGCGCCGCCGACCCGAAGCGCTTCGGCCGCGGCGCGGTCGAGGGCGTCATCGCGCCGGCGATCGCGGCGGCGGGAGAGCGCACGAGCGCGCTCATCCCGACGGTCGCGTTCGGCATCCCCGGGAACGTCACGACCGCCGTCCTGCTCGGCGCGTTCATCATCCAGGGCCTCGTCCCGGGGAAGGACATGCTCACGAAGGACCTCGCGATCACCTTCGGGATGGCGTGGACGATGATCCTGTCGAACGTCATCGCGATCACGGTGACCCTCCTCCTCGTCCGGCAGCTCGTGGCCATCACGCGGATCCGCGGGACGCTCCTCGTCCCGCCGATCATCCTCCTCGTCTTCCTCGGCGCGTACGCCGAGCGCAACACGATGTTCGACGTCGTGGTGATGCTCCTCTTCGGCGCGCTCGGCGTGCTGATGGTCGAGCTCGGCTGGCCGCGCGCTCCGCTCATCCTCGGCCTCGTGCTCGGAGGCGTCATCGAGAACTACCTCAACCTCTCGGTCGCCCGCTACGAGCTCGAGTGGATGCTCCGTCCGCTCGTCGTCGCGATGATCGTGCTGTCGGTCGGCGTCGCGGTGTCGCCGTACATCCAGGCCTGGCAGCGCCGGGCGCGGGGGACGGCGACGTGAGGCGCGCGATCGAGGTCACCTTCGTCGCCGGGATCCTCGTGGTCTTCGCCTGGGCCGCGTGGGAGGCGCGCGACTGGGCCGACAACGTGCGCACGCTCCCGCTCGCCGTCGCGCTGCCCGGGCTCGTCCTCGCCGCGATCCAGCTCGCGTCGTCGGCGCGCACGAGCCGGCAGCCCGGCGCGGACGAGAGCGACGAGACCCTCGCGCCCGCCGAGCGCACACGGCGATCGGCCGAGATCGTCGCCTGGATCCTCGGCATGCTGGTCGCCGTGCTGCTGCTCGGCTTCGTCGTCGCCGTGCCGCTCGCCGCGTTCGCCTACCTGCGCTTCGCCCGCGAGAGCTGGGTCGCGAGCGTCGCGATCGGCGTGGTCTGCTGGGCCTTCGTGTACGGGATCTTCGATCGGCTGCTGCACGTGCCGCTGCCGCCCGGCGAGCTGCTGAGGCTCTTCGGAGCGACCTAGCGCTTCGGCTTCACGCCCCCGAGCAGCCAGCCCCAGCGGTCCATCGCCTTCTGGCGCCACTCCGGGGTCGGCAGCTGCGACCGCGGGAACTTGTCGCGCCACTCCCACGGCCGCGTCGCGTCGATGATCGCCCGGGAGCTGAAGCCCTTCTTGTCCGGCGGGATGCGCGGGTCGAGCGGCCCGCTCCAGGCGCGCGGGATGATGTCGATCGACTCGGCGGGCTCGCTGCGCGTGCACACGGCCCACATCACCTGCTCGAGGTCCATCGGGTCGATGTCCTCGTCCACGACGACGACGTAGCGGCCGAGGTACGCGCCGGTGTGGACGCTCGCGGCGGCGTGGCCGACCTGGCGCGAGTGCCCCGCGTACTTCTGCTCGATCGCGATCGCGTTGAAGAGGCGCGAGCCGCCGACCTCGTGGCACCACACGCCCTTGATGCCGGGGATGCTCGCGGCCTCGAGATCGCCGCGCAGCCGCGCGGAGCGCATGAACGCCCGGTAGAAGGACTGCTCGTCGGGCGGGACCATCGGCGGGGACCCGAGGATGATCGGGTCGTTGCGGTGGTAGATCGCCTCCACGCGCATGACCGGCTCGGGACGCTCCATGCTCGCGTAGTAGCCGGTCCACTCGCCGAACGGGCCCTCCACCTCGCGCTCGTTCGGATCGGCGAAGCCCTCGATGACGATCTCGGCGTCCGCGGGGATCGGCAGCCCGGTGACCGGGCCCTTCACGACGCGGTAGGGATACCCGCGCACGCCGCCGGCCCAGTCGTACTCGGTCAGGCCGAACTTGATCTCCGTGCACGCGGCCCAGAAGAGGAGCGGGTCCCCGCCGGCCACGAACGCGACCGGCATGCGCTCGCCGCGCTCGAACCACTTGTCGCGGTGCTGCCGTCCGTGCTTCCCGGGTGAGATGTAGAAGCCGAGCCGCGTACGGTCGTGGACCATCACGCGGTACGTCCCGAGGTTGATCCAGCCGTCGTCGGGGTCGCGCGTGACGTCGAACGACCCGGTCCCGAGATAGCGGCCGCCGTCGAACTCGTGCCACTTCGGCGTCGGGAAGATGGTGCAGTCGATCTTGTCGCCGCGGAGGACGTTCTCGAAGACGGGACCGTCCTTCACGACCTCGGCCGGGATGGGGTCGATGCCCTTCCCGATCCGCTCCTGCCACGCCTTCACGAGCTCGTGCGGCGTCGCGTCGACGGGCAGTCCCAGCGTGATCGCGACGCGCGGGAACGACCCGAGCGCGTTCACGAGCACGCGGAACCCCTTGCGGTATCCGGGGATCTCGTCGAAGAGCGTCGCCTTCGAGGGGCGCGTCTGGCCGAGGATCTCCGTGGCCATGCCGATGTCCTCTTCGGCGCTCGCGCCGGTGACGGTCTGCAGCTCGCCGAGCGCGGTGACGCGGTCGAGCCACTCGCGGAGATCCGTCGGGACGGTGGTCTTCGTCGCAAGGACCATGGCGGAGCACCTCCTCGGGTCTGGGTGGCGAATGGTACTACCATTCGCGGCGCTCAATGGTGTTCACACCGATCCGACAGGCCCGCGCGTCGGGCGAGATCGTCCTCCAGATCGAGCGCGCGATCTTCGATGGCGCGCTGCATCCGGGGGACCGGCTCGAATCGGAGCGCGAGCTCGCCGAGCAGTTCAGCGTGTCGCGCATCACGGTGCGCGACGCGCTCCGCGTCCTCGAGGCGCGCGGCCTCATCCGGGTCAAGGTCGGCGCGACCGGCGGCGCGTTCGTGGCCGAGACGAACTTCGATCACGTCGTCGGGTCGATCTCGACGATGATCGCGCTCCGGAAGATGACGCTCTCCGAGCTCGCGGAAGCACGGACGGTCGTCGAGACCGCGACCGCGGAGCTCGCGGCGGAGCGTGCGGACGCCGCCGCCGTCGCGCGCCTGGCCGAGATGGTCGACCGCGGCCGAGGCGTGGTCCGCGAGGGGCTCCCGCACACCGAAGTCAGCATGGACTTCCACGTCGCGCTCGCCGAGGCGAGCAAGAACGAGCTGCTCTCCGCCACGGTCCGCGCCTACCGTGACCTGCTCATCCAGACGCTCCACGACATGCGCGACATCCGCTCCGCACGCGTCACGCAGAAAGCGCACGAGGAGATCCTCGAGGCGATCCGCGCCCGCGACGGCGAGGCGACACGGAAGCTCATGCTCGAGCACCTCCAGGACTTCGAGAAGCGGCTTCGCCGGTACCTCCAGGCGAACGAAGCGGCCTCGGACGGACGGTCCCGCCCGAAGGCGCCTCCGCGGTCGGCCCGCATCGAGCGCATCGACCGCCTGCGCCGCGCGTCCTCGTGAAGGTCGACGCACCCGACCGGTACGCGCTCGCGAAGTCGGCGCTCTCGCAGCTCCCGCATCCCGTCTGCGTGATCGCCGCCGCCGCCGACGGCCAGCGCTCGTGCGCCACCGGCACCGCGATGTACGTCTCGCTCGCGCCGGCGCGGATCGCGATCGCGCTGCACCCGGCCAGCACGACGGCGAAGCTCATCGAGCGGAGCGGAGAGTTCTCGGTCTCCGTCCTGACGCAGGCGCAGCAGGACATCGCCGCGGCCGCCGGACGCTCAGGGCCGGCCGGCGAGGACAAGCTCACGGCGCTCCGGATCCCCGTCGTCGACCCGCCGGCGGGCGCGTCGGCCCCCGGGATCGCGGGGAGCCTCGCCGTGCTGTGGTGCCGCGTCACGGACCGTCTCGAGACGGGCGACCACGTGCTGCACGTGGGCGAGGTGACCGCGCACCGGCCGGACGCGACGAAGCTCGACGCGCTGCTCCGCTTCCGGCGCCGCTACTGGAACATCGGCCACTGGACGAGCGACGAGAGCCCGGAGGGCTATCCGACATAGCTGCTCCTGTTCGATATCCGTCGGCCTTCGGCCGCGGATAGTCGCTCCGCTCTGATGGGCTCGCTCGGACCGGCGAAGCCGGATCCTCGCTCGGCTCGTGTGCGCCGGATCGTCGTCGCCATCAGCGGCGCCTCCGCTCCCGTCTACGGCATCCGGCTCCTCGAGGTGCTCAAGGAGCAGCCGGGGATCGAGACGCACGCCATCGTCTCGAGCGGCGCGCGCGCGACGATCGAGTACGAGACGGATCGGAAGGTCGCGGACGTGCTCGCGCTCGCCGACGTCGTGCACGACGAGAAGGATCTCGCGGCGCCGATCGCGAGCGGCACCTTCCTGACGGACGGCATGGTCGTCGCGCCGTGCAGCATGCGCACCCTCGGCGCGATCGCGATGTCGCTCAACGAGAACCTCATCGTGCGCGCGGCCGACGTCCATCTGAAGGAGCGCCGCAAGCTCGTGCTCGTGGTGCGCGAGACGCCCCTGCACGCCGGGCACCTGAAGTCCATGTACGACCTCTCGCTGTACGGCGCGGTGATCCTGCCGCCGGTGCCCGCCTTCTACCACCTCCCGAAGACGATCGGCGATCTCGTCGACCACAGCGTCGGCAAGGTGCTCGACCAGCTCGGCGTCGAGCACGACCTCTTCCGCCGCTGGACCGGCCCGCTGCCCGAGGACGAACGAAGGAAGAGGAAGGCCACATGACCACGGCGACGAAGCTCCGCGCCGATCTCACGCTGCTGGTCGCGCGGACGTGCCGCGCGATGGCGGTGGCCGGGCTGTTCGACATGCATGGCCACATCAGCGTCCGGGACGGCGACGTGATCTACATCAACGACCGGCGCTCGAGCCGGGCCACGCTGCGGCCCGATCAGGTCGCCGTCGTGCGCATCGACGACGGCGAGCCGGTCCACGGCGAGCCGCCGAGCGAGACCGCGCTGCATCTCGCGTGCTTCCGCGCGCGGCCCGACGTCGGGAGCGCGGCGCACTTCCACCCGCTGTTCGCGACGGCGTTCGCGACGGCCGGCCGTCCGCTCGTGTGCGCGTACAACGCGGGCGTCGTGTTCGGCCGCGAGGTCCCCGTGTTCGACGATCCCGACCTCGTCCGCCGCGACGACCAGGGGCGCGAGGTCGCGACGGTCCTCGGCGCGGAGCGCGCGGCGCTCCTGCGTGGCCACGGCGTCATCGTCGTCGGCGAGGACGTGCCGACGTGCGTGACCGCGTCGCTGTATCTCGAGGAGTCCGCGAAGCGTCTCGCGCATACGGTCGCGCTCGGCGAGGCGAAGGCCTTCACCGACGACGAGATCGCGCGCGTGCGCGCGAGCATCTGGCAGCCCTTCGTGATCGAGAAGACCTGGATCGACATGTTGGAACGGGCCCGGATCGCGGGCGCGCTCGCCGATCTTCCCGGCGCGTGAGGTCGGCCCTCTCGGCACTCCGCGCGGAGGTCCTCGAGCGTGGCGCCCTCGTCAACTACCTCATCTGCCTCGCGACGACGACGACGGAGGGGATGCTCCAGGTCCTCTACGCGCCGTACCTCGACGCGGCCGGCTATGCGCTCCCGGTCATCGGCGTCCTCACTTCGACCCTCTCGGTCATGCGGCTCGTCTCGCGCGTGCCCGCGGGGACGGGGTACCGCGCGGAGCGCGCCCGGCGGCAGATCGTCCTCGGCCTCATCGCGCTCTCCGCGACGACGGCCGCATTCGCGTTCGGCGGCATGCCGTTCCTCGTCATACCCGTCAGCCTCGCGCACGGCTTCGCCTTCGGCAGCGTCGGGACGGTGAACCTCGCGGCGACGATCGACGCCACCGGCGGCAAGCGCGCCGGCGCGATCATGGCCTGGTACACCGCGGCGCTCTCGACGGGCTACGCCGCGGGTTCGTTCCTCGGCGGCGCGCTCGCCGACGCGTACGGACTGCCGGTGGCGCTGTTCGTCGCGGGTCTCGTCCCGTTCCTCGGCATCCTCGCGGCCATCGCGCTGCCGCGCATCGAGGCCGCGCCCCATCCGGTGGAGCGCGGGGGTGGCCTCGGTGGCCTGCTGCGCGCGGGCGCCCGCATCGATCAGCGCGTCTGGCTCGCGTTCGCGATCGTCCTGTACGTGAACCTCCTCGCCGACTCGGTCGACGGCTTCTTCTCGCTGTACGGCCTCGCGATCGGGCTGCCGCTCGCGGCGTCGGGGGCGCTGCGCGGCCTGAAGTCCGCGTCCGCGACGTTCATCCGCTTCGGCAGCATCGTGCTGTTCCGCTTCGTGGACCACACGTCGATCAACTTCTGGGCGGTGCTCGTCATGGGCGTCGCGGCGTTCCTCATCCCGTTCGCGGGCGCGAACGTCGCGCTCCTCGCCGTCGTGTTCGTCGCCTCCGGCCTCTGCCGCGGGATCCTGCGCGTGACGAGCACCGCGACGGTCGCGGAGATGCGCGCCGAAGGGAAGGACGTCGGCCTCGCCTCGGGCATCTACAACGCCGGGCTCGACATCGGCGCCATCGTCGGACCGGCGGTCGGCGGCGTCGTCGCGAGCGCCGTCGGGATCCCGGCGATGTACCAGATCGTCGCGGTCGGCAGCCTCGCGATGTACTTCGCCGTGGCGCTCTCGACGGCGCCCGGCCGCGCCTCGCTGCAGCTGCGGCGGCGCGCGGTCCGCTCGGTCCCGACGCGATGACGATGGACCCTGGCGGCGCGCGCCGCCTCCTCGAGCGGATGACGCTCATCCGCGCCTTCGAGGAGACGGTGCAGTCCTCGATCGGCGAGGGCGGGCTCGGTGGTCTCGTGCATCTCTCCATCGGCCAGGAGGCCGTCGCCGCGGCGCTCGCCGACGTGGTGCAGGGCGCCGACCGCGTGTACGCGGGACACCGCGCGCACGGCCACGCGCTCGCGCTCGGCGCCGAGCCGTGGCGCGTCATGGCCGAGCTCATGGGGAAGGCCGACGGGCTCTGCCGCGGGAAGGGCGGGTCGATGCATCTCGTCGACGTCGCGCACGGGTTCTTCGGCGCGACGGGCGTGGTCGGCGGGAACATCCCGCTCGCGCTCGGGACGGCCTTCGCGATCCGTCCGCGGGGCGGCGTCGCGGTCGTCGTGTTCGGCGACGGCGCCGCGCAATCGGGCTACTTCCACGAGTCGCTGAACATCGCCGCGCTCTGGCGCCTCCCCGTCGTGCTCGTCTGCGAGAACAACGGCTACGCCGAGTTCACCCCGCGCTCCGCGCACACCGTCGTCGAGCGCGTGGCCCGCCACGCGGAGACGTACGGCGTCCGGGCGAGCACGGTCGACGGCAACGACGTCCTCGCGGTGCGCGACGCCGCGGCCGCGTCGCTCGAGCACGCGCGCGGCGGCGCGGGCCCGGCGCTCCTCGAGTGCCTCACGTACCGGATGCGCGGCCACTACGAGGGCGATCCCGCCGGCTACCGCGCGGCGAGCGAAGTCGCGGACTGGCGCGAGAAGGATCCCGTCGCGCGCTTCGGTCGCGTCGCCACTGAGCGTGGCTGGCTGTCGGCGGCCGACGTCGCGGCGATCGACCGCGACGTGCGCGCCATGCTGGCCCAGGCGGTCGACCGCGCGCGGCGATCGCCCGACCCGCAGGCGTCGGAGCTGACCGAGGACGTGCATGGCTGAGCGCACGTACATCGCCGCGCTGCGCGAGGCGCTCGCGCTCGAGATGCGGCGCGACGCGACCGTGCACGTCATCGGCGAGGACGTCGCCGAGGGCGGGCCGTTCGGCGCGACGAAGGGCCTCGCGGAGGAGTTCGGCCGCGGCCGCGTGCTCGACACCCCGATCAGCGAAGGGACCGTCATGGGGATGGCGACGGGGATGGCGCTCGCGGGGCTGCGCCCCGTGGTCGAGATCATGTTCATCGACTTCCTCACGCTCGCGATGGACCAGCTCGTGAACCAGGCGGCGAAGGCGTGCTACATGTCGGGCGGCCAGCTCGCGTGCCCGCTCGTCGTGCGCACCGCGGCGGGCGCCGGCCGCCGCTACGGCGCGCAGCACTCGCAGAGCCTCGAAGCGTGGCTCATGCACGTGCCTGGCCTGAAGCTCGCCGTCCCCGCGACCGCGGCCGACGCGGCGGGCCTGCTGATGTCGGCGATCCGCGACGACGACCCCGTCGTCGTGGTCGAGCACAAGATCCTCTACTACCGCAAGGAGATGCTGGACGTGCTGGAGCCGGTCCCGCTCGGCCGCGCGGCCGTCCGCCGCGCGGGACGCGACGTGACCATCGTCGCGACGGCGCGCATGGTGGACGAGGCGCTCGCGGCGGCGGAGACGCTGCGGTCCGACGGCATCGACGCCGAGGTCATCGACCCGCGCACGCTCGTCCCGCTCGACCTCGACACGATCGTCTCGTCGGTGCGGCGGACGCGCTCGTGCGTCATCGCGCACGAGGCGCCCCTGCGCGGCGGCATCGGCGCAGAGCTCGCGGCGCTCGTCCAGGAGCACGCCATTGACTCGCTTGACGCGCCGGTCGCGCGCGTCGGCGCGCCGGACGTGCCGGTGCCGGCGGCGCCGGCGCTCGAGGACGCCTACATCCCGGGCCGCGCGGCGATCGCGGCGGCGGTCCGAGGCGTCGTCAGCCCATCGCGGCGATGAGGCGTGCGCGCGTGAGCGGCAGGTCGCGGAGGCGGATCCCGGACGCGTCGTAGACGGCGTTCGCGATCGCCGCCGAGACGGGTCCCGCGAAGGCCTCGCCGGCGCCGAGCGGCGGCGCCTCGGGATGATCGATCACGGTCACGTCCACCTCGGGGACCTCGCTGAAGAGGATCGTCGGATACGTGTCCCAGCCGAGCGACGTGATGCGCGTGGCGTCGTGGCGGACCTGCTCCTTCAGCGTCCAGCTCGTCGCCTGGACGATCCCGCCCTCGGCCTGGTTCGCGAGCCCGTCGGGGCTGACGGCCATGCCCGCGTCGATCGCGCCCCACACGCGCGTCACGCGGATGTCGCGCCGCAGCGCGACCTCGGCCACGCACGCGAAGTACGCGGCCGCGTTCTTGTATCGCGCGAAGCCGAGGCCGCGCCCCTGGCCCTCCGCCTTCGCCGCGGATCGCCAGCCCGAGCGCGCGACCACGGTCTCGATCACGGCGCGGGCGCGCGGGTCGTCGAGGTGGTCGAGGCGGAACGCGACCGGGTCCGCGCCCGCCGCCTCGGCGAGCTCGTCCATGAACGACTCGATGGCGAAGACGTTGTTGTGCGCGCCGAGCGAGCGCAGCGCCGAGACGCGGATCGGCTGCTCGGTCACGTGATGATCGGCCACGCGCACCGCGGGGAAGCGGTACAGCGGCGCGGCGTTGCGCAGGGCGCCGGCCGTCAGCGCACGCGCGCGCGGCGACAGGCTCGGACGCAGCGGCCGCGCGAGGTGGCGCGCCGCGAGCAGGCTCGCGACGTCGTCGGCGTTGCGCGCGTTCGGGCGGTTCCCGTGGCCGTGCCCCCACACGTCCGTCGTCCACTCTGCGACGCGCCCGCCGGCGTCGAGCGACGCCGTGACGCGCACGACCGACGCGGTCCCGTACGGCTCCCACGCGAACTCGTCGTCGCGCATCCACTGCACGCGCACGGGCCGGCCGGGCACCGCGCGCGCGAGCAGCGCCGCGTCGAGCGCGACGTCGTCGGCGCCGTTGTGCCCGTAGCACCCCGCGCCCTCCATATGGATCACGCGCACCTCGTCGTCGCGCGCGCCGAGGACCTTCGCGAGCTCGTGCCGGAGGGGGAAGATGCCCTGCGAGTGCGACCACACGGTCCAGCGGCCGTCGCTCACGACCGCCACGGCACAGGACGGCGCGAGCGCGCCGTGCGCGACGAACGGCCGCGTGTATTCCGCCGAGAACGGGCGCGTCCCCGTGGCCCGCGACGCGTCGCCGCGCTCGTCGAGCGCGACGTGCTCCTCGGACACCGCCTCGAGCAGATAGCGCGGGTCCATCGTCGGCGGCAGCGTCGGCCGCTCCTCCCACGACGCGAGCCGCCGGGCGCGATCCACGGCGCGGATCGCCGGGAACTCGGCGTCGGCGACGATGCCCACGAACGATCCGTCGCGGACGACGGCGACGACGCCGGGCTGGCGCCTGAGCTCGTCCTCGTCGAGGCGCGCGAGCGTCGCGCCCGGGCTCGGTGGGCGGAGCACGCGTCCGTGCAGCATCCCCGGGAGCACGAGGTCCTGGACGTACGCGGGCGCGCCCGCGACCTTCGCGGGCAGGTCGACGCGGGGCACCGACGTGCCGATGACGCGCCGCGCGGCGGGTCCTTTCGGCTCGCCACGGCCCGCGGCGTCCGCGGCGGCGCGGCGCAGCGCCTCGCCGCTCTCCTCGATGGACCTGCTGCCGGACGTCACGCCCTCGTCGGGGCTGCGGTCGGTGTCGGGCGGCGCCATGCGCACGCGCTCGACGGGCACGTCGAGCTCGTCCGCGACGCACTGCGCGAGCGCGGTCGTGATGCCCTGCCCGATCTCGACCTTGCCGCTGAATGCCGTCACGGTGCCGTCCGCCGCGACCTCGACATGCGGGCCGGGCTGCTTCACGCGTCACCGCCCGCGGCGCGCCGGACTGCCTTCAGGATCCGCGGCTGCGAGCCGCAGCGGCAGATGTTGCCGTCGAGCGCGTCCTTGATCTGCGCGTCGCTCGGCCGCGGGGTCGCGTCGAGCAGGGCCTTCGCCGACATCACGATCCCGCTCAGGCAGAACCCGCACTGCCCGGCCTGCTCCGCGACGAGCGCGCGCTGAACGGGGTGCTCGCCGGCGAGCGACTCGACCGTCGTCACGGGAGCGGTCACGGTCCCGACGGCCACGGCGCACGACCGCACGGCGCGCGTCCCGACGATCACCGTGCACGCGCCGCATGCGCTGGTGCCGCAGCCGAACCGCGTGCCGACGAGACCGAGGTCGTTCCGCAGGACGTAGAGGAGCGGCGTCTCGGGATCGACGTCGAGCCGGCACGGCTCGCCGTTGACCGTCAGAGCGACGGCGGTCCGGGTCATGCCGCTCCCGCCTCGAAGAGGAGGGTCTTCACGACGACCGGGACGACGCCCGCGGGGCGGACGACCTCGCCGACGTCGACGTAGTCGAGGTCCGAGAGCTCGAGCCCGTCGAGCACGAGGACGTCCGAACGCCCGAGCTCGTCCGTGAGGATGCGCCCGATCGATCGCGCGACGTCACCGCTCACCGCGGCCATGAGCCTGCCATCCCCGACCCCGCCGTGCAGGCCCTCCGCGAGCGCGCGCAGATCCGCGTAGCGCGGCTCACCGCTGAACGGGACGCTGATGAGCACGTCCGACCCATGGTGGCCCGAACGATCGATGGCGTCGCGGACCGCGCCGCGGATCGCCGCCGCGTCGCTGCGGTCGCGCCTCGTCCGCGCGACCGCGACCGGGATGTTGCGCAGCGGCAGCCGGCGCTCGTCCGAGATGTGGACCGTGTTGCCGGAGAGCTGCACCGAGTACTGGGACGCGCCGATGACCGTCGCGCGGATCCCCTCGTCGGCCGCCTCGAGCGTGCCGGGCAGCTCGGACACGAGCGCGCGCAGCGCCGCCGCGAGCTCGGGGCCGAGGTCGCCGAGATCCTCGTGCGTGGGCCGCAGCATCAGCTCGCCGACGCCGCCCGAGAACGTCACGACGCTCGGCCGCGGCGAGGGTGGCAGTGGGGGCAGGAGGCGAAGGGTCTCGTCGACGGGGCGCGACGCGGCAGCCGACACGATCGCGCGCGCCATCTCGCGGGCACGCGCGGCGCGGCCGGCCTCGTCGGGCGGGCGGGGGACGGACCGCGCGCCGACCCTGATCGCGCTCGCGGCGATCAGCTCGCCCCGGTCGAGGAGCGCGAGCTTCGTCGTCCCACCGCCGACGTCGACGTTGAGCGCGACGACGCCGTCGCGGCGCGACCGCGCCACCGCGCCCGAGCCGTACGCCGCGAGGACGGCCTCGAGCCGGTGGCCCGCGGTCGCGCAGACGAAGGCGCCGCCGTGGCGCGCGAACGCGTCGGCGATCTCGGCGGCGTTGCGGGTCTCGAGCGCGCTCCCCGTGAGGATCACCGCACCGGTGTCGACGTCGTCATGGGCGAGCCCGGCGGCCGCGTACTCGCCGTCGACGAACGCGGCGAGCTCGGTGCCGTCGATCGAGCCGTCCTCGCGGTACGGCGTCATCCGGATGGGGGAGCGGTGCAGCACGACGCGCTCGACGGGGACGAAACGGCTCGAGAAGGACGAGAGGCGCTGCAGGCGCAGGCGCGCGAACATGAGGTGCGACGTCGTCGAGCCGATATCGATGCCGACGGTCGTCAGTACGACGTCGTCGGGCTGCCAGAGCTCGTCCGTTATGCGGGTACGACCTCGTGCATCCGCGACGGGATGGCGCGCTTCGCGAGCTCGTCCTCGTAGATGCGGCGGATGCGCGGATCCTCGTCCTCGTACTCGATCTGCCGGCCGCCTTCCTTCACGCTGACGTCCATGCCCATCCAGGTCGCGAGCTTGTCGGCGACGGTGGGGTACCGCAGGCTGCCGAACGCGATCGCGAGGTAGCGCGCGGGCTCGGGGCTCACGTTGAAGTGCTGGTGGAAGAGCCGGTCGGCGGGCGCGAAGACGCCGCCGTGCTTCCAGTCGAAGCGCTGGAGGTCTTGCTGACCTTCGTACCAGTAGAGGCTGTACCCCTCGCCGGTGACGGCGAACACGTGGAAATCCGGACCGTGCCGGTGGCCCTTCTTGTACGTGCCGACGGGCATCTCCGACATGTGCGCGTGCATCGTGCCGTCGGCGAGCACGAACATGATGTTGCTGCCGCCGGCACCGCGCGCTTTCCACTCCTTCAGCTCGAACGTGCGAAGGTCCGGCACGAAGTTCGTCTCCCACATGTGGCGGCCGGGACGCATCGGCACGAAGGTGCCGTCGCCGCGGTAGTGCTGTTCCGCGCCGGCCCGCTCGGGGAACGTGTACGGGTTGTCGAAGATGAACGGCTCGTTCCGGAACAGGTTCAGCATGACGGGCAGGTCGGTCACCGCCGCGAACCGCGCGCGTCGCGTGCCGCTCGCGTTGAAGTGCCGGTAGCGGGCGTTCAGCGGGATCGCGAAGAGCGAGCTCGTCTGCCACTCGAAGGAGCGCTTCGACCCGTCCGGCATCTCGACGGAGGTGCTGCCGTTCCCGTCGAGGACGTACACGACGGCCTCGTAGAGATGCCGCTGCGGCTCGGTCTCGCCCCCCGGCGGGATCTCGACGACCTGGACGTCGACGAAGTCGCCGCGGCCGTCGAGATGGACGAATGCGCCGCTCGCGCCGATCCGCGCCCACGGGCGCACGTCGACCTCGAGGAGATCGACGCCGAACCCCGTCGTGATCGGGACGCCCTCGCGCTTCGCCCACTCGCCGTAGGGATCGAGATAGAGACGACCCTCGTTGCCCATCAGTCCGCCGGAGTGGGGACGCCGCGCTCCGCGGGGATCGGCCCGCCGGTCTCGTCGCCGACGGCCCTCAGCAGCCAGCCCCACTTCTTGCGCGTCTCGCGCTTCGTCTCGGCGTCGGGGCCGATCGCGATGGGGAACTTGTCGCGCCATTCGAACGGCTTCGTCGCGTCGATGAGCAGGCGCGAGTTGAAGCCCTTCTCGTCGGGGTGGATCGCCGGGTCGAGGGGTCCCGACCACGCGCGGTGGATGATGTCGAGCGAGCGCTCGGGGTCCGCGCGCGTGAGGACGGCCCACATGACGTCGTTCAGGTCCGTGACGTCGATGTCCTCGTCCACGACGATGACGATCCGGCCGAGGTACGCGCCGACGCGGCACATCGAGGCGACGTGCGCGGCCTGCCGCGCGTGGCCGGCATAGCGCTGCTCGATCGAGACCGCGATGAGCAGCCGGCACCCGCCGACGCCGAAGCAGTGGGCGTCGACGACCCCGGGCACGCCCGCGGCCTTCAGCTCGCGCAGGAGCAGCGCCGAGCGGAGGTACTCGCGGAAGCGGTGCGGCTCGTAGGGCGGCTTGTTCGGCGGGACGCCGAGGAGGATCGGGTCGTTCCGGTGATAGATGGCCTGGATGTCGAGCACCGGCTCCGCGCGCGAGCCCGAGGCGTAGTAGCCGGTCCACTCCCCGAAGGGGCCCTCGGGCGCGACGTTGTCGTGCCGCAGGAAGCCCGTGAGGACGACCTCGGCGTGCGCCGGGATCGGCAGCTTCGTGATGGGGTCGATGACCACCTCGTAGGGCTCGCCGCGGATGCCGCCGACCCAGTCGTACTCGGACACCCCCTGGGGCACCTCGAGCGCGGACGCGATGAAGAGGAGCGGGTCGACGCCGCAGACGACGGCGATAGGGCAGGGCTCGCCGCGCTTGAAGTACTTGTCGCGGAACTGCCGGCCGTGCTTGCCGGGCGAGATGTACACGCCCACGCGCTTGGCGTCGTGGACCATGACGCGGTACGTCCCGAGGTTGACCCAGTCGCTGTCAGGGTCCTTCAGGACGTCGACGACGCCGGTCCCGATGTACCGGCCGCCGTCGAGCGGATGCCACTTCGGGGTCGGGAACTTGAGCACGTCGATGTCGCCGCCGCGCAGCACGTTCTCGAAAACGGGCCCGTCCTTCACGACGCGCGGTGTCACGGCGCGGCCTTCCTCCGTGAGCTTGAGGAACGCGTCCATGAGCGGCCGGCGCTCGATGTCGAGCGGCAGGCCGAGCGTGAGCGCGAGGCGCTTCCGCGTCGCGTTCGCGTTCACGAGGATGCGCTGGCCGTGCGGGTAGCCCGGGATGTCGTCGAAGAGGACGGCGGGGGAATCGTCGGTGTGGTGGAGCATCTCGGTGACGCGTCCGATGTCCTCTTCCCAGCTGGCGCCGCGCACCTCGCGCAGCTCGCCCAGTGGCCGGACGCGGTCGATCCATTCGCGCAGGTCGCGGTACTCCAAGTTCTTTCCTCTCCTCGCTCAAGGATGCCCCTCGCGAGAGCCCAGGGGTAGGGGCCCCTGTGCGCGAAGCGCGTGCTCGACCTCGTCGCTGCGGCGCCTCGGTCTGCGCGCCCGGGGACGACCTTGCCCTCGCCCTTATGTCGCGGCCAATGGTATTACCATTCACCGGAGTCGCACACCGGGAGGACGAGTGATGGCCGTCGAGACCAAGCCGCGCGCAGCGACCCCGACGCAGCTCCGGGACCCGAAGGGTCCGCCCGCACCGAAGGACGCGCTCCGCTCGCTGCCGGCGACGATCGACTGGCTGCGCCGCGAAGGTCTGCTCATGGAGACCGACGTCGAGGTCGACGGGGATCTCCAGCTCACCGGGATCCAGAAGCACTTCGACGGCAGCTACCCGATCCTCTTCAACAACGTCAAGAAGTACCCGGGCCTCCGCGCGATCACGAACCTCTTCGCGAACATGGACATCGTCGACCGCATGTTCGGGTGGGAGGACCGCACCGAGCGGACGCGCCAGCTCTCGCACGCGCTGACGCATCCGATCCCGAACGAGGAGATCCCGCAGGACCAGGCGCCGTGCCAGGAGGTCGTCATCACCGACGACCTCGACGTGAACAAGTACGTCATGGCGATCCGGCACACGCATCTCGAGTCCGAGGTGACGATCGGCAGCGGCAACAGCGTCGTCGTCGGGAAGCACTTCTGGGGTGGGAGCCACATCGGCTACAACCGCATGAACTTCCGCTGGGGCAACATCGGCACCTTCCAGATCTCGCCCGGCTCGCACATGTGGCAGGTGCTCACGAAGTACTACGGCGACGAGCCGATCCCGCTCACCGTGTGCTTCGGCCTGCCGGTCGCATCGACGCTCCTCGCCGGCGGCGGCTTCGACTACGTCGTGCTGCCGCGCGGCGGCGACGAGCTCGGCGCCGCGGGCGCGGTGCAGGGCTACCCGACGCGCATCGTGAAGGCGCGCACCGTCGACGCGTATGCCGTGGCCGACGCGGAGCTCGTCCTCGAGGGCTTCCTCATGCCGCGGGACAAGCGCTACGAGACCGCCGAGTCCGAGAAGGCCGACACGCAGGGCCGCTTCCACTTCCACCCGGAGTGGGCCGGCTACATGGGCAAGGCGTACAAGGCGCCGGCCTTCCACGTCACCGCGATCACGATGCGCAAGGGCACCGGTGCGCAACGACCCGTGATCTACCCGATGGGCGTGCACATGTACGACTGCAACAACATCGACACGACCGTCCGCGAGGCCGCCTTCTACGAGCTCTGCGAGCGGATCCAGCCGGGTCTCATCCACGACGTGAACATCCCGTTCCCGATGACCGACTGGGCCGGCTGCATCCTGCAGGTGAAGAAGCGCCTGAAGACCGACGACGGCTTCGTGCGCAACTTCCTCGTCGCCGCGATGGCCTGCAGCTCGGGGCTGCGGCTCGCGATCGCCGTCGACCACGACGTCGACATCTACTCGATGGACGACATCATCTGGGCGCTCACGACGCGGATGAACCCGCGGACCGACATCCTCAACCCCGTCCCGGGTGGTGCGGGCCAGACGTTCATCCCGGAGGAGCGGCTCACTGCCGGCGACCGCCAGTGGACCGCCATGAACACGCGGTTCGAAGGCGGCTGCGCCATCGACGCGACCGTGCCCTTCGGCTTCGAGAACGACTTCATGCGGCCGGTCTACCCGATCGACCGCGTCGATCCGAGCACGTGGTTCGACGGGAAGCAGGTCACGCAGGCGAAGTCGCTGATGAAGGGCTGGGCCGAGGTCCTATCGCGCAGCGGCCGGTAGCAGCGATCCTTCCCGCAGAGCCGCTCCAGGGCGTTCGCGTGGTGGAGCTCGCCGACGGCTGGGCCGCGCACTGCGGCCGCATCCTCGCGGACCTCGGCGCCGACGTCGTGAAGGTCGAGCCGCCCGAGGGGGACGGCGCGCGCTCGCGCCCCCCGTTCATCGGCGACCGGCCCGGCCCGGACCGCGGCGTGTGGTGGATCGCGCTCAACGCGAACAAGCGCGGGGTGACGCTGGACCTCGCGCGGCCCGACGCCCGCGCATCCCTGCGGCGGCTCGTCGACGGTGCCGACGTGTTCGTCGAATCGCTCGGTCCGAGCGGCCTCGAGGCGCTCGGGATCGGCGCGGGCGTGCTGGCCTCGTGGAACGACCGGCTCATCCACACGACGATCACGCCCTACGGGTCCGACGGGCCGCTCGCCGGAGCGCCGGCCTCGGACCTCGAGGTGACGGCCGCGAGCGGCGCGCTCTGGCTCGCGGGCGAGCCGGGGAAGCCTCCGGTGCGGACGACCCTTCCGCAGTCGCCGTTCTGGGCGGGGATGTACGGCGCGATGGGCACGCTCTTCGCGTACATCGCGCGCGGCGCGAGCGGGAAGGGCCAGCACGTCGACACGTCGGCCCAGGCGAGCATGGTCACGGTCACGCCGCCGGCGACCGTCCACTGGGACGTGCGCGGCGAGGAGCACGGCCGCCTCGGTCCGTTCCTCCTGGGGCGCAGCATCGTCGGCGCGCGCTTCCGCAACATCTGGCGCTGCGCCGACGGATACGTCTCGTTCGCGATCCAGGGCGGCGCGATCGGCCGCCACACCGGGAGGATGCTCCTCGACTGGATGGCGTCGCGCGGAGAGGTGCCCGCCGTCCTCGCGGCCATCGACTGGGAGAAGTTCGACAACACGACGCTGCGGCAGGACGAGGTCGGGTCCCTCGAGGCCGCCATCGCGCCGTTCTTCGAGCGTCTCACGAAGCGCGAGTTCTTCGAGGGCGTCGTCGCGCGGAACATGCTCGGGTATCCCGTGGCGACCGTCGCGGACGTCGAGGCCGACGCGCAGCTCGACGCGCGCGGCTTCTGGCAGGAGGTCGAGGTCCCCGCGGCCGGGCGCACCGCGCTCTTCCCGGGCGGCTTCGCGCTCTTCGACGGCCAGCGCCCGCGCATCCGCCGTCCCGCCCCGGGCCTCGGCGAGCACAACGCCGAGGTGTTCGCGTGAGCCAGCTCGTGGCCGCGCCGATGCCGGCGGTCGCGCCGCAGGCGCTCGCAGGGATCCGCGTCGTCGAGATCGGATTCGCCGCCGCCGGCCCGCTCGTCGGGAAGTACCTCGCGGACCACGGCGCCGAGGTCATCAAGCTCGAGTCGCGCCGGGCGCCCGACGTGTTCCGGTCCACCTATCCGCCGTTCAAGGACAACATCCCGGGCCCGGACCGCGCCGGGATGTTCGCCGTGTACAACGCGGGCAAGCGCGGGATCACCCTCGACCTGAAGCACGCGCGCGGGATCGAGCTCGCGCGCGCGCTGATCGCGAAGAGCGACATCCTCATCGAGAGCTTCCCCGCGGGGACGATGGCGAAGCGCGGCCTCGCCTACGACACGCTCGCCGCGGCGAACCCCGGGCTCGTGATGCTGTCGAGCTGCAACCAGGGGCAGACAGGGCCGCACGCGCAGCATCCCGGATACGGCAGCCAGCTCACGTGCCTCGCCGGCTTCGTACACCTCCTCGGGGACGGGGCGGCACCGCCGGTCATCCTCTACGGGCCGTACATCGACTACATCGCGGTGGGATATGGCGTCATCGCGATCCTCGCGGCGCTCGTGCAGCGCCAGCGCTCCGGGAGAGGGACGTACATCGACCTCTCGCAGTACGAGGCCGGCCTTCAGTTCATGGGACCGGCGATCCTCGAGCACCGTCTGAACGGGACGATCCCGATGCGCAACGGCGATCACGACCCGGTCGCCGTCCCGCACGGCGTCTATCCCTGCGCCGGCGACGACCGCTGGGTCGCCCTGTCGATCTGGAGCGACGAGGAGTGGCGCCGGATGCGCACGGCGGTCGGCGACGCCGAATGGGCGCGGGATCCCCGCTGGGAGACCGCGGCCGGGCGCCGCGCGGCGCAGGTCGAGCTCGACCGTCTCATCGCGTCATGGACGCGGACGCGGACGCGCGAGGACGTGACGGCAGCGCTGCGCGCCCAGGGTCTGCACGTGGCGCCGGTGTCGTCGATCGCCGAGCTGTTCGCCGATCCGCAGCTCGCGCACCGCGCGTTCTTCCGCGGCCTGCCGCATCCGGTGCTCGGGACGGTCCAGTGCCTCGCCGCCCCGCTCACGCTCTCGGCCACGCCATCGCGGCAGGAGCGCGCCGGGCCGACCCTCGGCGCCGACAACGACCACGTCTTCGGCGAGATCCTCGGCCTGACCGCGGACGAGCGTGCCGCCCTCGCCCGGGACGGTGTCTTTGACTGACACTGCGGCCGTGAGCGACAAAGCCGCCGAGATCGAGCGGCGCAAGAGCGAACACCTCACGCTCGCGAGCGGCGAAGGCGTCGAGACGCGCGCGTCGGCGGGCTGGGACGACGTCCACCTCGCGCACGACGCGCTGCCGGCGGTCGACGCGGCGGACATCGACCTCTCGGTCGAGCTGCTCGGCCGGGCGCTGCGCTCGCCGCTCGTCATCACCGGCATGACCGGCGGGCACCAAGCGGCGCGCGAGGTGAACCGAGTCCTCGCGGGCGCGGCCGAGCGCCACGGGCTCGCGTTCGGCGTCGGGAGCCAGCGCGCCGCGCTGCGCGACCCGTCGCTCGTGCCGACGTATTCGATCGCGCGCGAGACCGCGCCGACGGCGTTCATCGTCGGCAACATCGGGATCTCGCAGCTGCTCGATCAGCCCGGCGAGCACGCCCTCGGCCACGAGGACGTCGTGCGCGTGATCGAGATGGTGCGCGCCGACGCGCTCGCCGTGCACCTCAACTACCTCGAGGAGATGGTCCAGCCCGAGGGGCAGACCCGCGCGCGCGGCGCGGACCGCGCGCTCGCCGAGCTGCGGCTCGCCGACCTCGGCGTGCGCGCCATCGACGTCGGCGGCGTGGGCGGTACCTCCTTCGCCGCGATCGAGGCGCGCCGCGCGCGCGACCGCGGGGACGAGCGGCGCGGTCTGCTCGGCGAGCGGTTCACGGACTGGGGTCTGCCGACGGCCGTCGCCGTCGTCGGCGCGCGCGCGACGGGGCTCCCGATCGTCGCGACGGGCGGGGTCCGCAGCGGTCACGACGCCGCGAAGGCCCTCGCGCTCGGGGCGACGGCGGTCGGCGTCGGGCGGCCGCTGCTCCAGGCCGCGCTGAAGGGCGACGCCGCCGTCGACGAGTGGATCGCGCAGTTCGACCTCGAGCTGCGGACGGCGACGTTCCTCAGCGGTGCGACGAGCGTACGGACGCTGATATCCGTGCCGCGCGTGATCCTCGGAACGACGAAGGAGTGGATCGCCCAGCTGGGCTACTGAGCGTCGCCGGTGGTCCAGTCCCCCGCCGCCAGAGCCTCCGCGATCTG
>WNFV01000656.1_pt1 | contig 46694 bp, 37 predicted proteins | sample 5400101 | NCBI WGS metagenome assembly WNFV01 (sample SAMN13153361, study PRJNA577476) | soil metagenome | isolation source: 115 cm soil or saprolite under grassland replicate 1 | place: USA:California | collected 2016-06-15
GGGACTGGTCCGGTGCGATGGACGATGGCCAGGCGGTCGACGCCGAAGCGCTCGGCGACCTCACCGGCGATCGCCTCGAGCACTCGCAGCGTTATCGACTCGTGGGCCTCGTACTCCAGGCCTTCGACCTCGCGCCCGGCGTGCTGGGCCGCCTCCTGCTCCTGGCCGGGCGCAGGCGTCCCGGGCGTAATCCGCGTCCGGCCCAGGAAGCCCACGACGGCGCCGTCGTCGGGTCCGGCCAGGCGATCGGCCAACTCGCCCAGGATGCCGGCCGTGAACGGCCCCGCGCGCAGTTCGATGATCCGACGCGGGCCCCCTTCGGGCGGTTCGGCCGCGCTCCCGCCGCTCACCGGCGGAATGCACGCCAGCTCGTCGTCCTCGGCGAGCCGGTCGCCGGGTTCCGCGTACTCCCCGTTGCGGGCGAAACGGACCGACGGCCGGCCGGGTGCCAGGGTCGGGAACCGCGCCACGAGGGCGGTCCAGGCATCCTCCACGGTCGAGCCGTCGGCAACGTCCAGGGCGAGACTGCGCGTGCCCGCCAGCTCCCGCTGGAATGCGAACAGGCGGACGCGGACGCGCACGAGGTTCGCTCAGCCTCTGTACGCCGCGACGAGCAACCCATCGCCCACGGGCAGGATCGCCGCCTGGAACCGGTGGTCCCGCAGGACGAAGGCGTCGAACTCGCGCAGGGCGTTCGTCTGGTCATCGTCGGCCTGGGTCGGGCTGGCGCCGGACACCCGGCCGCTCCACAGGACGTTGTCCGCTATGACCAGGGCGCCCTGGACCAGACGCGGCACGAGCGCCTCCAGGTACGCCCGGTACTCGGTCTTGATGGCGTCGATGAACGCCAGGTCGAAGGGCCCGGCAAGGGCCGGATCGTGGGCCGCGAAGGCATCCAGTGCCTTCGCGTTGACGACCGCGATCCGGCCGACCGCCACGCCCGCCTGCCGCCAGAAGGCTCGCGCGATGTCCGTCCGCTCCCGATCCGGATCGATCGTGACGATCGAGCCGCCATGGCCCTGGGCGAGCGCCATCCACAGCGTCGAGTAGCCATAGGCCGTCCCGATCTCGCAGACTCGCCGCCGCCCGGCGGCCAGCACCGCGAGCACCCGGCCACTCTCGCGATCCAGGATCGGGATCCGCTCCGGCTCGGCCGCCGCCTCGATCGCAGCCAGCGCGGGATGCATCGGTTCGGCAATCGACTCGATCCAGTCGCGGTCCGCCCGGCCGAGCTCATACGTTCGATCCGACTTCACCATCTCCGCCTCCAAGGCCCGTCTGCGCCCGGCACGGACGTCAGACGAGCATGCCCGCCCCGAAATACAGCCCGGCCGCGAGGATCGTCCCCGCAGCGATCGACCCCACGTCGATGTAGAGAAGGCCCGTCGCCGACTCCATCGAGCGGCTCCGAGCCGTCTGGACTGCCGCCCACGACACGGCCAGGGGGAACAGGAGCCCCACGATGAGCCGCAGCCAGACGAATAGTGCCCATGGCCCGGTCAGCGCCGAGAACGGACCGCCACCGCCGGTGCCGGCCGCGACCCAGACCCCGAACAGGAGCAGCTGGAGGCCGACGATCGCAAGCAGCACGCGACTGAACAGGATGAGTGGCGCCTCGGAGAGCTTGGGCGTCACGAGGTACCAGTGCCCCAGGATCATCGACGCGAAGACGCCGCCGGTCGCCAGCGCGAGGACGACGAGCTGGATGGCCAGCGGTGCGGCGCCGATCAACCCGCCGCCCCAGCCGAGCGCCCCGGCCGCGAGCGCGGCACAGCCGGCGGCGACTCCAGCCACGGCGAGGAGGATCGCCCGCCGGCCGCGAGCCACGGCGATCGCGTAGGCGAAGCCGATGACGGCGATCGCGGCCAGCGCGGCCCGCCGGGGAACCTCCCAGGCAGGGTCGGCACGGACCGTCGAGTCGGCAATGCCGACCGGCAGCGCCGTATCCGACAGGTAGGCGAGCACGGCGAAGATGGCGGCGCACAGGGCCGTGAAGGCGAGGTAGCCGCGCGTCGCTGACGTCCACAACCTCCCCAGCGCGACGGCCCAGAAGCCACCCACGGCCAGGCCCGCCAGCAGCGTCCAGTTGATGTAGGCCAGGTTCTCCGCGATCCGTTCCGCAGGCACGCCATCGAGTGTAGCCGCGCGGCCATCCGATGACGGTCCGGGCTCCGATACCTGCCACATTCGCCCTCGGTGAACGATCACCGAATCCTGGCGTCATCTCCGGGACAGGGGTCTGAGCGGCGGACTACGATTCGGAGCTGGAGGTGACCATGGCACTCGGTCGTGACACGAGCTTCACTTCGTATGGTCATTCATGCATCGAGGTCCGGACGCCGGGCGGCAAGACGGTGCTGATCGATCCGTGGTTCGGTAATCCCAGGAGTCCGAAGACCGCCGACGCCGTCGACCGCTGCGACCTGCTCCTCGTCACCCACGGGCACTTCGACCACATGGGCGATGCCGTGGCCCTCGCCAGCCGGCTCCGGCCGGCCTGGCCGTGCATCCACGAGATGAGCCTGTGGCTCGCCCGGCGGCTGCCCGGTGGCGCGGATGCGGCGACCGGGATGAACAAGGGTGGCACGGTTGAGGCGGCCGGCCTGTCCGTGACGATGACCACTGCCGACCATTCGGCCGGCGACTGGGACCCGGACGGCGGCGTGCCACTGTATCTCGGTGAGCCGGCCGGCTTCGTGGTGGAGGTCGAGAACGGTTTCCGCTTCTACCACGCCGGCGACACGTCGCTCATCGGCGACCTGCGGCTCATCGGCGAGCTGTACCGGCCCGAGCTTGCGTTCCTGCCGATCGGCGGCCACTTCACGATGGGCCCGCGAGAGGCGGCGATGGCGGTCGAGATGCTGGGCGTGAAGCACGTCGTGCCGATCCACTACGGCACGTTCCCCATCCTGGCCGGGACGCCGGACCAGCTGCGTACCGAGCTGGCCGCCCGCGGCCTGGGCGACGTCACCGTCCACGCCCTCGAGCCCGGCGAGACCCTCAGCTGAACGGACGGAGTCCATAGGTGGAGCGGCGAGAGGCTGACCGCATTGCTTCGGTCGTCATCGCTGTCGCCTGGATTGCGACCGGCGCACTCCTCCTACGGATCGCGGCCGCGAAGGTGCTCGCCGGCGTGGCGTATGCGTTCCTCGTGTATCCGCTGGAGGCGACCGCCGGAGGTCTCGTCGGAGTTGCGGCGCTGGTCCTTGCCGCCTGGTTGCTGGTTGGGGCGAACCGGACCAGATTCGCCGTATCCACAGTTGTCGGCACGCTCGTGGTAGTCGACTGCATGGCGTTGCTGCTCGCGGGCCACGAATCTGCCGCATTGGCGATCGTGGTCGTCGCGGTGGCCACTGGGCTCTCGGCATTGGCCTGGCGTTCGTCGCCGGCCTGACAGCGCGCTTTAGACTCACCCGACCTCACGCGTACCAAGAGGTGGCCGCCGTCGGGGAAGCTCGCTAGCGTCAGCGACGGTTGTGACCGGCGCTCACCCTCGTTGGCAGGAGTCCGGCACGGGGCAACGAGCGGTCGGCGTCCACGCGCGCTCTGTGACCGCGGACGAGCGCGAGGATCGCCCCACCGACAAGGACAACCAGACTCGGCGTCAGCGCGATGAGCAGGACGAGTGGAAGATCCAGCGTCGTTGCCTCCGGCGCCAAGGTGCGGCGAAAGCGCACCAGCGCGACTTTCGGGGCTCATGAACGGCTCCGACCTGGTCGGAGTCTGGGCGTTCTACGGCGGCGCAGGCATCCCCAAACGGACCCATTTTCGCTATGCCATTGGTCCTGCCCGTACGGCGAGTCAGCCAGACGAGGCCGGCGCCGGAGTCTTCTGGAGCGTGATCTTCACGGACGGATCGAATGGGATACCGGCCTGCAAGAGCATGTTTTCCTCCTCGTCGTCTGTCAGATACCGACCGTTCTCCTCGCCAGGGGTTGCGTTGAACTCGCTCAGGGATCGGATCGGCTGGACCCACTCGAACCGCGGCGACGCTCCGTCGCGATCCGCGGGCCAGTAACGATCATCCCAGCCGCGGTTATCCGAGGCCCGGTCGTAGAGCGGTCCGTCGAAGTCCTGCACCCAGCCGAGCGCCATCGCAGGGTCGCCCCCGGTCGTGTCGGCGGTGATGACCGTGTTGTCGTGAACGTGGATGCCGACCACGCGGTAACGGGAGTCCTGACGATCCTGCGACTGGACGGCGATTCCATGTCGGTTCCAGGCGAGGACATTGCCGGAGATCTCGGTGTGGGCGCACCCATTGCACAGGATCCCTGCCCCCCCGACCCAGCCGCGCGCCCCTGCGCCGTTCTGCCACACCATGTTGTTGGTGATCCGCCCGCCGTCGCTGATTTCGTAGGAAATCCCAGCCGTCTCGTTGTCATGGATCCTGTTGCCATCGATGACCGCTCCCCGGCAATCGTTGTCGCACCAGATGCCTGACCCATGGTTGGAGAAGACGACGTTGCCGGCGATGAGGGCATCGGCTTGGAGGCTGCCCTTGATGCCCCCCGCCTCCCAGCCGGGATCGAAGTCGTCGATGTTGTTCTCGAAGATCTCGTTTGCCTCGATCTGGACGCCCGACGCGCCCTCCCCGCCCAGGTGGATGCCAAGCTGCCCACCGTGGAAGAGCACGTTCCCCACGACCCGGTGCCCGCTGCCACCCTGAATGCTGACAAGGGCGCCATGAGCATCAGATAGCACGCAGTCGATGACCGCGAGCCGGCTGACTGTGCCGTCGGGCTGGATCGCGCCGTTCTGAGCATCGACCGCCGAATGCCTCATCCGAAACCCCTCGATGGTGACGTCATTTGCCTGGACATCCACCCACCGAGTACGGGTCGTGACCTCGATCACGTGCCCGTTCGGATCATCTGCCAGGACGATCTCGCGGAGGCCAGTGACCGCGAACTGTCCGGGGTGAGGATCTCCTGACACCAGTTCAAGCCGCCGCCCGTCGACGAAGACTTGTTCAGGGCGCCGGCACCTGTCTGTCCCCGACCGACAAGAACCGTGGGACGGAAAGTCGGGCAGCGGGCCTTCAAACCAGAACTCGCCGCGACGCTCCCAGGATGTCCACACGTCGCTGCCGCGAATTTCCGCCCCCGGCGAGGCCAGGAGGGTGATAGGGCGGCGGATCACGACGGTCTCTCGGTAGACGCAGGGAGGGACGTGGAGAGTAGCCCCTGGCGCAGCGCCATCGACGAGCGCCTGGAGGGATTCGCTGCAGTCAGGCGGAGGTGATTCGGTCCGGCCGGGCCCGGCCGCCGGAGTCGGCGGGGACCACGTGGAAGCGACTATGCCGTGCGGCGAGACCAGGCGGATCGACTGTGGGGGCTGCCCACTCCAGCCGCCGTCGAAAGGTCGAGTCAGATGCACGGTTGCCTGCGTTGCTGCCGCATCGCTACTCACGGAGATGGTGCCGCCCGACCCCAGTCGAAGCGTGGGTGAGAACGTGAACACGTTCGATCCATCCTGGTCCCGCACGCTCCATCGGGCCAGCGATACCTCAACCTGGCACGTGTTATGGAGCGAAACGCCGTCTATCAGCAGCTTGCGAATCGGTTGCGAGCCTGTCTCGATCAACCTGCCTCCGACGATGTTCAGGCATTCGTTGGCTCGGTCGGGCTGAAGGATCGCACCGGCGATGAGGGCCACAGCGGTAAATCCCAGAAGACCCACCAGGGCCGCCAGGATGATCCGGACACGGAGACGGGACCTCACCGTGCCTATCCTCCCGCAACGAGCGGCAACTCGCATGGGGTCTTCGCGGTCAGGAGTCGGGCTGCATGCACGTACCAGGGATGGTCGCCCGCCAACTCGCCGAACATCCGGTAGAGTTCGGCTGGCTCCGGCGGCCGCCGCTGCTGAGACACGCAACAGCCGGGGGAACCCACACAACAGCCGGGGAAAGAGGTTGCTATGCCGGATCCCCCGCGCCTGAGCGTAGGGCTGCCCGTTTACAACGGTGAGCGGTTTCTCGAACAAGCCATCGATTCGGTACTGAATGGCTCGTTCCAGGACTTCGAGATGATCATCTCGGATAACTGCTCGACCGACAGGACGGAGTCGATCGCCCGAGACTATGCCTCCCGCGATCAGCGTATCCGGTACGTCCGAAACGACCGGAACGTCGGCCCGGTGGCGAACTTCAACCAGGCCTTCGACCTGTCGCGAGGCGACTACTTCAAGTGGCTTGCCTACGACGACCTTTGTGGGCCTGACCTGCTGGTGCGCTGTGTCGCGGTGCTGGACGATGATCCGTCGATCGCACTCTGTTCCGCGCGTTTCGTAGAGATCGACGCCGCAGGACGCAAGATCGCGGAACAGCCGTATCGAATCGACCTGAGCTCCACGAAGCCCCATGTCCGTCTCGGCAACCTGTTGTGCACGTCCAAGGGGCATCCCATCCTCTATGGCGTCATTCGATCGACCGTCCTTCGCGCCACCGGTCTCCTGGCCAACTACCACGGATCCGACCGGGCCCTGATCGCGGCGCTCACACTGCGCGGCCGCTTGATGGAGATCCCCGAGGCGCTATGGGAGAGCCGAGATCATCCCGATCGATCGCCACGAGTTCGAGCCACCAACGCCGGCTGGGATCCCGGCCGCAACTCCGGCCCTCCCCAACACATCGCGATCGGGGCCCAGATGGTGCGCGTTCTGCTGGCTGCTCCCCTGTCGCCTTCCGAGCGCGTCCGGTGCCTCATGTCCATCGTCCAGTGCGTGGCGAGACGCTCGCGGGAACTGACTCCTGTGGTGGTCGGTGAGCTGACCGATGCGGCACGGTCGCGCTGGCAACGGATCCGCGTCGCCGGCACGGGTCCGTCGCGACCTCGCTGACGGCCGCGCAATGCTGCCCATCAATGGCTGGACGAACGGGCCGGTCTGCCAGCTCGCGCGGATGGTGCGGCCAGGCAACAGATCCGGCTGTTCCGAGGGCCATCGGAGAGGCGTTCTAGTACTGTAGACACTACCCATCGTCCCATTTCTGCCCGGCATGCATCGGTCGCGCGGCCCCGTCCGCGACCGCGATCGATGGAGGACAAGCATGACATCGAACGACCCGATTCTCGTTGCCGGAGCAGGTGGCTTCATCGGCGGCCATCTCGTTCGAGACTTGCTGGACCGAGGACAGACGAACATTCGGGCCGTCGACAAGAAACCGTTCGACGAGTGGTTCCAGCGCTTCCCCCAAGCCGACAATCGGCAGCTCGATCTGAGCGAGCGCGACGCCTGCTTCGAGGCCGCCGACGGGATGCGAACCGTGTACAACCTCGCGGCCGACATGGGCGGGATGGGTTTCATCGAGGCCAACAAGGCGCTCTGCATGCTCTCGGTGCTTATCAATACCCACCTGCTGCTTGCGGCCCGCGATCTTGGTGTCCAGCGTTACTTCTTCTCGTCATCGGCCTGCGTCTATGCGGCCGACAAGCAGGACAGCCCGGATATCAACCCACTCAAGGAGACCGATGCCTACCCTGCGATGCCAGAGGACGGTTACGGCTGGGAGAAGCTGTTCAGCGAGCGGATGTGTCGCCACTTCTCCGAAGACTTCGGGCTGACCACCCGTGTGGCACGCTTCCACAACGTCTACGGCCCCATCGGGACCTTCGACGGCGGGCGGGAGAAGGCGCCGGCAGCGATCTGCCGGAAGGTGGCGGCGGCCAGCATCGGCGGCAGCCGCGAGATCGAGATCTGGGGCGACGGCGAGCAGACTCGCAGCTTCATGTTCATCGATGACTGCATCACGGGCATCCGGAAGATCATGGATAGCGAAATCGCCGAGCCGATCAATCTTGGAAGCAGTGAGATGGTCACGATCAACCAGCTCGTCGACCTCGTCGAGGAGATCGCCGGCGCCCGGCTCGAACGGCGGTACAACCTCGATGCACCCAAGGGGGTTCGGGGTCGGAACAGCGACAACGAGCTCATCCGTGGCTACCTGGGCTGGGAGCCGAGCATCTCGTTGCGCGATGGGCTCGAGGCCACGTATCGCTGGATCTACGACCAGCTTGCACGGGCTGAGGCACGGAGTTCGATCGCCGCTACTGTGCGCTGAATGCCCGCCCGCCGATCAGCGGTCGCACCGAATCGCAGGAGATAGGACGTGCTGGTCGATGCGCGATCGATCGAGCCGGGGCGGGTGGTCGACACTGATATCTGCGTCGTGGGTGCCGGCCCGGCCGGCATCGCGATTGGTCACAAGCTCCAACATTCGGGACAACAGGTTCTGATCCTCGAGAGCGGGGGCCTGGGCGAGGAACCCGAGCTTCAGAGCCTGAATGACGGGGTGGCGGGTTCGGTTCATCACTACACGGCCCGGGAGCTTCGGGAACGGCGCCGTCAGGTGGGTGGCTCTGCTCATTTGTGGGGAGTCACGGCTGCCGCAGGCTTCGATCGCCTGGCGCGTTTTGTGGTCCCGGATTCCCTTGGCTTCGAGGAAACGAGCTGGCTGCCGAATAGTGGCTGGCCGATCGACGGGCAGATACTCGCTCCCTACTACGAGCGGTCCTTCGCCATGCTTGGCCTCGGGGAATATCAGGACACTCCGGAAGTCTCGGATCTGGGCCCATTCTCGGGCGCCGGCCGGCTGGTGACGACGGTCAGCCGCTATGCCTCTGGGCGCGTCTTCACGGAGACGCTGCGGAATGAGCTGCTTCGGGCAGCCGATGTCACGCTGGCAACCCGGGCGACGGCGAGCGAGCTGGAGCTAACCCCAGATGGCGATCTCGTAACCCGCGTGCGCGTTTGCACCGATGGGAGCCGCTCCTTCACCGTCTCGGCTCGCCGGTTCGTGCTCGCGGCGGGCGGGATCGAGAATCCGCGGTTGCTTCTCATGTCGAACACGAAGGCCGTCGCCGGGATCGGAAACGGAACGGACCTCGTCGGACGTTTCTTCATGGAGCATCCGATGGTTCGGGTGGGCGTCGTCATCCTGCGAGATCCAGCTGTGATTCGATCGGCCGGCGTCTATGACCTGACCCTCGGAGCTGGCATCCCGCAGATCGGATCGCTCTCGATTCGGGAGGACGTGCGCCGGTCGGAGCAGTTGCAGGGGTTCGGGGCCTACCTCGTTCCGCGCCATGCGGTCTTTGGAAGCGAAGCCATAGCCTCCCTCCTGACGCTCGTGCCTGCGGCCCGGTCTCGACGACTGCCACGGGACGCCTCGCGGCATGCCGCCAGGCTCATCCGCGGTCTGCCGCAGCTTGCTCAGATGGCCGTCCTGCGGCGCCGTCGCGAGCAGCGGCACAAGGAATCCGAGGGTGGATGGTCGGAGTACGAATACCAGGCGGGTCGCTACGCCGCATTCCAGCTGTCGGCCCTCGTGGAGCAGGCTCCCGACCGTGACAACCGCGTCTCGCTAACCGATCAGCGGGATGAGTTCGGGCTTCCCAAGGCACGGTTGGATTGGCACTGGAGTGGTCGAGATGTCGATAGCCTGCATCGAACCTGCCAGATCCTGGCCGAAGACCTGAAGGTCGCTGGTATCGGCCGCTTCGAACCGTGGATCTCTGACGACGCCACGGGTCCCGATTGGTTCACGGGCCACCACCATATGGGCACGACACGAATGAGCCGCGATCCCAACCGGGGCGTGGTCGACGAGAACGGCCAGGTCCATGGCATAGGAAATCTGTTCGTGGCAGGCAGCTCGGTGTTTCCGACCGGGCTCGGCCACGTCAATCCCACACTCACGATCGTCGCCCTCGCGATTCGACTTGCCGATCGACTCCGCGACTCCGCGGCCGAGCCCGCGAGGGTGAGCGTCGCTTCGTCCGCGGAGTGATCCTCTCGCGTCGGCGCCCCGTGCGCCGGCCGGTTGATCGTCACTGGCCCGCTCTGTCGAGACCCTTGCGGGCGTTGATCTATCAGCCCGTCGTTGCCTCCGCTGGCGCTGCCCACGCAGCCCCGCTGCCTCGGGGCGGTGCGCCCACGCGAGCGAGGCAACGGATGGACCTCAATTGATGAGGTCATTAAGGGCAAGACGCCCTGGCCGGGCGACGCCCAGGGCGATCCTCACGTTGGCAGATCAGGCGCTGATATCTGCGAGCAACTTCATCACGATGCTCTTGATCGCACGCGCTCTCGCTCCGGACGCGTTCGGCCTGTTCAATCTCGCCTATATCACGTTGTTTCTGGCCAACGCGCTACAAGGTGCCCTGATTACGACGCCCCTGGCGGTCCTGGCGTCGCCCCTGTCGGGCCCAAGGTACAGGCAGTACACGAGTTCGACAGGCCTGAGCCAGCTGGTCTTCGCAGTCCTACTCGCTGTACCGCTCGCGGCCGGCACGCTCGTGACCGGCTCTTTCGAGGCGGCCGGCGGATCGCAGTTCACCCTCTGGTTCGTCGTCGCGGGCTTTGCCTGGCAGTTGCAGGAGTTCGGCCGGCGCGTTCTCTACGTTGAGAACCGAATCGCAGCCGCACTGGCGATGGACATCGTGAGCTATGGCGGTCAGGTAGTCGTCGTCTCCGCGTTCGCTATTGTGGGAAGCCTGGACGCAGTCTCGGCGATTGCTGCCATCGGAGTCACGACGCTCGTCTCGGCCGTCGGCGGCGGTCTTGCCATTCGACACAGTGTCGCCGCCCGGCCGACGGTCGACCCCATCCGAGAAAACCTCAGGTACGGCTCGTGGCTCGCGGGTGGCGAGCTCGTGAACTTCATGTCCATTCGGCTCTACACATACATGGTCGCGGCATTGCGCGGACCCGCCGCGGCAGGGGTCCTGGGTGCCTCCACGATCATCATGGGTCCGCTGAATGTCGTGCTGCTGTCCGCGAATACCGTGCTGCCAATTACGCTGGCTCGCGCGCGCGGCACCGGCGGCGATCCGACGGTCAGGCACCGCCTGGCACGGTTCCACCTGCTCACAACGCCACTCGTCGCGGTGTACGCGGGTGTCGTGGCATTGTTCGCCGAGCCCATCCTGGAGGTGGCCTATGGCCCGAAGTACCAGGGTTACGGACCGGTCCTGGCGCTACTTGCCGTTTTCCACCTGCTGCGATACGACTCGACCCTCGTGGCAATCGGGCTCCGGGTCCTCCACCGGACCAGGGCCGTGTTCACCGGCTATGCGACGTCAGCGGTGGTATCGATCAGCGGCGGCTGGCTCCTGATCATCAACTTCGGCGTGATCGGTGCCGCGATGGGCATGATCGTGAGTGTGACAACGTTCTCGCTCATCTGGTGGCGCGCGTACCTTCGGGATCGGGGACATGGCGCTTCAGTGCCCGCGGGTGACCCGGCGCTCGGCGCCGACTTGTAGCGCCATGAGCAAAAGCCCTGGCGTCACGCCCGCCTCTGTAAGGCTCTGGGATTGAACCAATGCGCATCGTGATCACCCGCCGCGCTCGCCTCGACGTGCCCGATGGCGTCAACATCTTCATCTTCGCCCTCTCGGCGGAGCTTGCCCGGCAGGGTCACGAGGTGACAGTCCTCGCCACGGAGATCGGCGACCTGTCGCGGATCGAAGGAGCGCTTGCGCCATCCAACATGCCTGACCTGGCGTCCGTCTCGAGCGGGCCCGAGGCACGCAGCTATGACGGCCTATCGATTGGCTGGTTGACGAGGGGACGCCAAATCCTCCGGCGCTTGCGACCGGATCTCGTCATCAACAACGGGGCCCTCCCCTTTGCCTCCGGCGCCCCGATCACGCTGGCCGTGTCGCATGACCTCGGATGGAATACCGGGCGTCGCCGCTTCGCCAGCCTGCGAGCAGCCTACAAACGGTTCTCCTATGGCAAGGCGAGCCGAATCGTCGCCGTGGCTCGGGAGCTCCAGACGGCACTGAGCCTCGAACTTGGCCTCGAGCCGTCCGCGATCGCGGTGGTTCCACCATGCGTTGACGTGGCCGGGTACCGCTCAGAGCCGCTGGAACGGCGTGAGAACCTGATCGTGCACCCTGGGACGGCCGCCTATAAGAACCCTACGTCGACAATCCGTGCATTTGCGCGTATCCGCAGCGAGACGGCCCGTCTGGTGGTCGTTGGTGACGTCACCGAGGCGATACGATCTGAGCTCCTTCAGGTTCGATCGGATGTCCGGTCGCGCATCGAGCTCCCCGGCGAGCTGCCCGCCGCGATGCTGCGCGAGCTCCTGTCGAAGGCGCGGATCGCCACGTACCCGACGCTGTACGCCGTTCCCACCGCCTCGGCAACGGTCATCGAGGCCATCGCGTCGGGGACGCCCATCCTGGTCTCGACCCTGGTCAGCGCGGATCTTGCGCGGTCGGGCATCAACGCCCACGCCTGTCCCGCAGATCGGCCTGAGGAGGCCAGCTCTGTCATCGACCGGCTGCTCGATGATCCGGTGGAATGGGAGGCCCTCTCGAACGGCGCGATCGCCATGGCAAGCGAATTCTCGGCCAAGCGAGTCGCGGCGCAGTACCTGTCATTGCACCCCGGCCACCAGGTCGGCTCCTGACCGGGCGGCTCTCTCGCGACGGGGATCGCGGCGGCCTGTTGCTGACCGCCATTCGGAACGAGCGGTGCCTTCCGTCACCAAATTCCTGGACCGCGATCGGCGCCGTAGGCCATCCCATTGGCCCGCCGAACCGGACTCCACCAGACTGCCCACCGTGCGAGCCCACTGGTCCCGATGTGGGGCGATTGGACGGATGCCGACACTGGAAGAGATGGGTCTGCAGACGTCAATCCTCGGGGCGTCGAGTACTATAGCCGCCCGGTACGAATTCCAGCCCTCATCAGTGTCGAGGACCAGTCGCATGCACGCCCAGCGGTCGGCGAGTGCCCACGGCGCACGCTTCGATCGAGCCACCTCGAGCGAAGTCCAAGTGGGTCGATTCCAGCAACTGGCCTCCGAGTATCTGGCGGACCTTGAGCGCACCCTCGCCAGCCTCGATCTCGACGCGGTCCTCCGGATCGTCGGTCGGTTGCGCGTGGCCCGCGACGCCGCCCGTACGATCTTCGTGGCTGGGAACGGCGGCAGCGCCGCCACGGCGAGCCACTGGGTCAACGATCTCGCCAAGGCCACGAAACGCTCCGGTCGACGACCGATCCGCGCCATCGGCCTGGCCGACAATGTTCCGTGGCTCACTGCCCTCGCCAACGACGAAGGCTACGATCGAGTGTTCGCGGGTCAGCTCGAGACCTTCGCCGAGCCGGGCGATGTCCTCGCGGTGATCTCGGCGAGTGGCAATTCCCCCAACGTGCTGTTGGCCGTGGACGAAGCCCGGGCCCGCGGCGTCACCACCATCGCCTTCGTGGGGTTCGACGGCGGCCTGTTGCGCGATCGCGTGGACGAGTGCCTCTGGGTACCCAGCCCAAACGGCGCGTACGGCGTGGTGGAGAGCGCTCACATGGTGGCTTGCGACATCGTCACGACGTGCCTCATCGGCGACACAGCAACAGAATCCCGCGCGTCGGACCGTTGAGCGCGACAGCCGCGTCCCGAGCCCCAAAGCAAGCGGTTGTCCTGGCCGGTGGTCGGGGCACCCGGCTGCGACCGTTGACCGACACCCTGCCGAAACCGATGATCGAGTTCAACGGCCGACCCTTCCTGGAGTACCTGGTCGCCTTGCTCCGTGAGCAGGGATTCGAAGAGGTGCTCCTCCTGCTCGGCTACCGGCCGGAGGCGATCCAGGAACACTTCGGGGACGGATCCGGATTCGGAATCAAGATCGGTTACTCGGTCACCAGGCCTGACGCCATGACGGCCAGCCGAATGATGGACGCCCGGAATCGGCTGGATCCGACGTTCCTCATGCTGTACTGCGATAACTATTGGCCGTTGCGGATGGACCGCCTTTGGGCGCGCTATCAGGAGGCCGGGGCGCCTGCACTCGTCACCGTCTACCGAAACACCGACGCGTACTCTCGCGACAACGTCCGTCTCGACGGGGAAGGCTTCGTGGCCGCATATGACCGGAGCCGAACGAGCCCCGACCTGCAAGGCGTCGAGATCGGCTATGCCATTCTGCAGCGCTCGCTCGTCGACGAGCTTCCTGCGGATAACCTCCAGATCGAGGAAGCACTCTACCCGGGGCTTGCGCGGAACCACGAGCTAGCTGCCTTCGTGACCGATCATCGCTACTACGGCATCGGTTCCCTGGAGCGCCTCCCGACCACGGAGCGGTTCCTGATGCGCCAACCGACCGTGTTCCTCGACCGCGACGGCGTTCTCAACCGTCGGCCCGAGATCGCCGGCTACATCCGACGTCCCGATGATGTCGAATGGCTTCCCGGAGCGCTCGAGGCGATCCGTCATCTGAGCGAAGCCGGCGTGCGACTCATCGTCGTGTCAAATCAGGCCGGCGTCGCCCGGGGGACGATGACGTCGGCGGATCTGGCCCTCGTCGAGGGACACATGCGAGACGAGATCTCGACTGCTGGAGGAGAGATCGCTCGGTTCTACTACTGCACGCACGGTTGGGATGAGGGCTGCGACTGCCGGAAGCCTCGACCCGGGATGCTCTTCCAGGCTCAGCGAGACTTCGACCTGGACCTGTCACGCGTTCCGTTCGTGGGAGACGACGAACGCGATGGGGAGGCCGCGACGGCGGCGGGCTGCCCGTTCTTCATGGTCAGCGAGGACTGCACGCTGTCCGATTTCGCTGACCAGTTCCTGCATAAGGGAGCAACCAGGCTGATGGCGAGATGACGGATTCCATGCGCGTCCTCGTCACCGGCCACGAGGGCTACGTCGGGTCCGTCATGGCGCCGGCGTTCGTGGCGGCCGGCTACGAGGTGGTCGGCCTTGACACGGGCTACTTCCGCGATTGCACATTATTTCCCGCGGAGGGCAGCATTCCGGCAATCGAGAAGGACATCCGGGACCTGAAGCCGGACGACCTTCGGGGCTTCGAGGCTGTCGTCCATCTCGCGGCGCTCAGCAATGACCCGATCGGCAATCTGAACGCATCCTGGACGGCGGAGATCAACGACCGGGCATCGGTGCGGCTGGCCGAGATGGCGCGGGCGGCTGGGGTTCGACGGTTCCTATTCTCGTCGTCCTGCATCATGTACGGGATGTCCGATGCGGGGATCGTCAACGAGGATTCCCCGCTCGACCCGCAGACCGAGTACGCTCGATCCAAGGTCCGAAGCGAGCGGGCTATTCGGGAGCTCGCGGCTGACGGCTTCTCACCGACATTCCTACGCAACGGCACGATCTACGGCCTCTCGCCGCGAATGCGGTTCGATACGGTCTTCAACGACCTCATGGGCTCCGCCGTGACCACCGGACGCGTCGTTGTCTACAGCGATGGCACCCCGTGGCGCCCGGTCGTGCATGTCACGGACGTGGCTCGCGCGTTCATAGCCGCTCTAGAGGCGCCGCTGGCCGACGTCCACAACCAGGCCTTCAACACCGGTGCCGACTCGCTCAACCACCAGGTGATCACCCTCGCCAGGATCGCGACCCGGACCGTCAAGGACTGTCGCCTGGAGGTTCTTGCTCAACCCGGCGCGGATCAGCGAACGTATCGGACCGATTTCTCCAAGTTCGCCCGTACCTTCCCGTCGTTTCAGTTCCGCTGGACGCCGGAGCTTGGTGCGCAGGAGCTGCTCCGAGGATTCCGCGAGATCGAGCTCACGCACGACATGTACACGGACCGCCGCTTCACCCGGCTCAAATGGCTCCGCCATCTCCTTGATGCGGGCACGTTGGATGCGGATCTCCGCTGGGCCGAGCACACCTCGGAGGTTCCAGCGTGATCGACGGCGTGAAGATCGTCCCGCTGCGTCAGATCGTGGACGAGCGCGGCAAGATCATGCACATGCTGAAAGCGACCGATCCGCACTTCATCCAGTTCGGGGAGATCTATTTCTCCTGTGCCTGGCCGGGTGCGGTCAAGGCCTGGCACATCCACCAGACGATGACCGTCAACAACGCGGTCATCTCTGGCCGTGCGAAGCTGGTTCTCTACGACCTGCGGGAAGGCTCGCCGACCAACGGGGAGCTGCAGGAGATATTCCTCGGCGAGGACAACTACGTGCTCGTCCAGATCCCGCCCGGGATCGCCAACGGTTACAAGGCGTACGGCGACAAGCTCGTGGTCCTTGCCAATTGCGCGACCGAGCCGCACCGGCCCGAGGAGATGCTTCGACTGGACCCGACCAGCCCAGAAATCCCATACGCCTGGGAGCTGAGGAATGGCTAGCCGGTCCGATCGACGGCCTCCGTCGCTGGTTGTCACCCGGACCCCCCTCCGCATCAGCTTCACGGGCGGCGGTACCGACCTCGCATCCTTCTATGAGCGCAGCCACGGAGCCGTTCTCAGCACGGCGATCAACAAATACATCTGGGTCACGGTCAAGCGCCACAGCGAGATCTTTGACGAACCAATCCGCGTCAACTACTCGCAGACGGAGCAGGTCAACACGCTCGACGAGCTCCGCAACGACATCGCGCGGGAGTGCCTGCGCTTCCTGGAGATCGAGCCGCCGATCTACATCAGCACGGTCGGCGACTTGCCGGCCTCGACCGGCCTCGGCGGTTCGAGCAGCTTCGCCGTTGGGCTGCTGAATGCCCTCCACGCCTTTCGGGGGGAGCGAATATCGGCCAGCCAGCTGGCCGAAGAGGCGTCTTACATCGAGATCGACGTGCTTGGCCAGCCGATCGGGAAGCAGGACCAGTACGCCGCCGCGTTCGGGGGTCTGAATCTGTTTTCGTTTCGCCCCGGCGGTTCGGTTACGGTCGAACCGCAACGCGTCGCGGATGGTGTGCTGTCGAAGCTCTTCGACGAGGTGATGCTGTTCTGGACCGGCCACCAGCGCGACTCGGCCGGTGTGCTGACCGAGCAGAAGGCAAACACGGAGAGTCGGCTGCGCGAGCTCGTCGCAATGCGCGATCAGTCGTATGAGCTGCAGTTGCTTCTGCGACGGGATGACATGGCTCCCATCGAGGTTGGCCGGCTGCTGGATCGCGCCTGGCAGCTGAAGCGCGTGCTAGCCAGCGGTGTCACCAGCTCCGAGATCGACGACTGGTACGCACGAGCCACGGAGGCCGGAGCGTTCGGGGGCAAGCTCTGCGGAGCGGGTGGGGGCGGATTCCTGCTGTTCGTGGTGGACCCGAATTGTCGTGACTCCGTCCGAGGGGCCCTCAGCGATCTGAAGGAGATCTCGGTGCGTCACGAGGTCCACGGCTCCCAGATTCTCCTGCCATCCATCGACTGATGCGACGGCCGCCCTGAGCGTCGGGCGCTCAGACCGCGATCGACCCGGCCCCGAAGAAATGGCTGGTCTGCTCAGCGCGCAGACGATCGGCCAGCCGACCCTCGGGCAGCTCAACCTGGTCGTAGGTGAGGACCCCGTCCCGCGGGACATCACGAACCAGGCGGCAGCCCTCAGCCAAGCCCATCGGCAGAAGCCGCTCCGCCAGTGCGACGTCGGCGTTCTCGCACTGGCCGTACGTCATGTACTGACCGATGCCATCGAGAACGGCGCCGGCCTTCAGATCGATCTTGGCGGTCGCAACGACGTCCACGCGCGGCGCCCCAAGCGGCGCCAGGACGGTGTCCCCGAGGAGAACGACCCGCGCGACCGAGTTGGGGACTTCGAAGTGGCAGAGGTGATACGGCGTGTAGAAGCTGTACAGGGGCCCCTCGCCGCGCTTGTACAGGTTCAGATAGTGTCGCTGCTTGGGATCGTCGTGCGTAGCGAAGATGAAGACGCCCGGCGGAGGTTGGGCGCCGACGACGTAGTCGACAATGCCGCCATGACGCTCCATCTCGTCGAGGTCGTATAGGTCGGTCAGCTCGTCCACATGGCAATCGACGGTGTGACCGTACATGCCGCGCCGCGCCACCTTCATCCCGGTCCCGTTGGCAACGATGGCCTGTTCGAATGAGATCTTGGTGCCGTCCGCGAAGCTCGTGACCATGAAGACGCCCATCCCCCAGCGGGTGGCCCAACCCTGCTGGGTCGTGGGGTTGCGCGTCCGGTCCTGCAGGCCCTTGATATTGCCGCACAGCAGCGGCCGAAGGCCGATCCCTTTGACGAATCGGTACAGATTCGCTTCCACGCCCGGTTGGTCGCCGTCGCATGCCGTCAGGATCACTCCCGCCCGATCGGCAAAGACCTTGAGAATCGGACCGATCGTGCCGTCGAGCTCGGCATTCATGAGTACGACGTGCTTTCGGTGCTCGATCGCTCGCATCACGACATGGGCCGCATACTCGATCGTCCCAGTGACCTCGAGGACAACCTCGACCGATGGGGCTTCGGCGACGAGCATCGGGTCGTCTGTGACCACATATCGGCCGGCGTCGATGGCATCTTCCACCTGCCCGACAGTTGCCGCGGTCACGAGGTCCCCCGCGGGAGCTCCTGCCTCGGTGTAGGCGCGAACCGCTGTGGGCAGCGTGCGGTTCGCGATTGCGACCAGGCGCATACCGGGGAACGAATTGAGAATCGAGTTGGCGATTCCCCGGGCCATGAAGCCGGCCCCGATCATGCCGACGCGGAGCGGATTGCCCGCCTCCGCCCGAGCCTTGAGCGCGTTGTCGACGATGATCATGCCCGGCTGTCCTCCGTCAACAAGGGCCAGGCCTCGTCCTTTGGCGAGATCTCGCTGACCGGTAGCGGCCAGGCAATGCCGAGAGCTGGGTCGTCGTGCCGGAGCCCTCGCTCGGTCTCGGGAGCGTAGAAGGCGCTGACCTGGTATGTGACCTCTGTGTCGTCCGTCAGTGTCTGGTAACCCACCGCGAAGAGCTCAGGAACGTATAGCTGGCGTCGATTGGCCGCGCTCAATTCGAGGCCGACGTGCCTCTGGTAGGTGGGCGAATTGCGTCGCATGTCCACGATCACCTCGTAGATCGCGCCCGAGACGCAGCGAACCAGTTTGGCCTCCGGAGCCGGCTCGGACTGGTAATGCAGGCCGCGCAGGGTGCCGCGCTGGTGGTTGTATGACATGTTGCACTGCGCGACAGTGGTAATCAGTCCGTGCTCGGCAAACTCGCGAACGCAGAACGTTCGAGCGAAGAAGCCGCGCGAATCCGCGCGCGGTTCGAGCTCGATGATGAACGCTCCAGGTATGTCCGTCTCGATGAATCGCATGGCCTGGCCTCCCTTGTGTCAGGCGCCCTGCGGCGACGACGCAGCGCTGCCCCCGGCGGCCACGGCGTCGGTCGTCTGGCTTGCTGCGGGGGTCGCCGGCGTAGGGATGGTCGGCGCAATAAGTCCCTCGTGACGCAACTCCTCCCAGAGGTCGGCGGGGATTGGGTAACGCATCATCGCCGCATTGTCCTCGGTCTCCTGGACAGAACGAGCCCCGGCCAGAACCGAGGCGACGGCCGGATGACCCAGTGGAAACTGGATTGCTGCCGCCTTGAGCGGCACGTCGTACCGGTCGCAAACGGCCTTGATCCTGAGCGCTTTCTCGAGCCAGGGCTGTGTGGCCGGCTCGTAGTTGAAGTGCGCACCCGGTCGAGGATCGGCAAGAATGCCGCTGTTGTAGACGCCGCCTACCACGACCCCGATGCCCTTCTCCGCGCAGATCGGCAACAGTTCGTCGGCTGCCGTCTGATCGAGAAGGGTGTAGCGGCCGGCCACAAGGAAACAATCGAATTGGGCCTCGCGGGCGAACCGCGCGAGCATCGGCGTCTGGTTCATGCCGACTCCGATCGCGCCAACGGTCCCGTCAGCGCGCAACCGTTCGAGCGCTCGGTATGCCCCAGACATCGCCTGCCTGAAGTGGTAGTCGGGGTCGTGGATGTACAGCACGTCCACCCGGTCCAGACGGAGCCGCGCCAGGCTCTCCTCGAGTGACCGCATCGCACCGTCGTAGCTGAAGTCGAAGACGGAGCCGAGCCGTTGGTCGCCTCCGCCCGACCCCGTTGTCGGGGATGCCCGATGCTCGCGATAGCCGCGCAGCCGATGGAACACGTGCTTCGAGGCCCGGATGAGCCTGCTCGGGTCACGGCTCGCAACGGTCTCGCCAAGGACGCGGAAGACTTTGGCAGGCGTGGAGGTCGGCCGAACCAGTCGACCAACCTTGGTCGCAACGACCAGCGCTTCGCGGGGCCACCCCGGCAGGACCTGGGAAAGACGACGTTCTGCAAGGCCACTGCCGTACTGAGGAGCGGTGTCGACGAGGCGGATGCCAAGCTCAAACGAGCGTTGAAGAAGCGCCAGCGCGTCATGATCGTCGATGGGTTGATATAGGCCACCCAGGGGGACGGTTCCGAGCCCAAGCCTCGTAACGCGGACCCGAGTCGAGCCGAGTCCAACACGCGCCGACGGTTCCATGTTCAGTCTCCTGGTCGCCCCCACACGGCACGGGATGCCCGCCGCTCGAAGGTTCGTCTGATCTCCGTACCGGTCCGGCCAGGTGCTTGAGCCGGCGTAAGCAGGGAATGGAGCGTACTACAGGGAGGCCCGAGCCCTCGTGTTCCGACGGCGTGCCACGGTCGGGACGCGGCGGCGACCATCCCACCCATATTCCGAGCGCCGATCAGTAGCATGCCTCCATGCGCGTCGTGTACTACACGCACCCCGCCTTTCTGGAGCCGGCACTCCACCTGACGCGCGAGCTTGGCTCACGGGTCGAGCTCCATCTGCTCATCGAGGTCGGGCCAGCGGCCTGGCAGTCTGCTGCCTTCGACGTCAGCCGACGGCAGCTCGATGCCGGCCTCGTGGACGCGGACGCAATCCTGCGGGATGTCTTTCCGCCGCCCGTACGCGAGTACTGGCGGCCTGCCGCCAGCGTCCAGCTAGTCGTACACGACCAGCCCCGGAGCATTCACCCGGCCAGCTTCAGGGTAGGCCGCGAGTTCATGCGACTCGTCCGGCAGCTGCAGCCCGACGTCGTGCACGTGGATGACACCGACGTCTCGCTGCGCCTGGCCCTCGTGGCGTCGGGTCTCGACGACTTCCCGGTTGTAGTCAGCGTCCACGACCCGACGCCGCACTCGGGAGAGGGTAATTGGCGGAAGACACTCAGCCGCAGGCTGATCTATCCACGTGCTGAGCGATTCATCGTTCACAGCGAGTCTCTTCTCCAGCCATTCGCGGCGCGATCTCGGCTGTCTCCTGGGCTCATCTCTGCGATCCGGCTCGGTCCATATGAGATCTACCGGGCGTGGGCCGAACGCCCCATCGAACGAGACGAGAAGATGGTCCTCCTCTTCGGACGCTTGTCGTCGTACAAAGGCCTCGATGTGATGGCGAGCGCGGCGCAAAGCGTCGCCGAACGGATTCCGGGGCTGCGGGTCGTCGTGGCCGGGCAGCCGGTGAGCGGCTATCAGCCGCCTCAATCCGCGAACCTCGTACGAGGTGGACGCTTCGAGGTTCGCGCGGGGTACCTCGCCAACGCAGACCTGACAGAGCTTGTCCGGCGCTCCGCGTTCGTCGTCTGCCCGTACCTGGATGGATCGCAGAGCGGCGTCGTCCTCACCGCCTTTGGGCTCGATCGGACGGTCGTCGCCTCCGCCGTTGGTGGGCTGCCCGAGTACGTGGCCGACGGGCAGACTGGACTGCTGGTGCCCCCCGGCGACGCGCCGGCCCTGGCCGGTGCCCTGGAGGAGCTGCTGACGGATTCCGGCCGACGGTCGATGCTTGAAGAAGGCGTCCGCGCGATCGACGGCCCAACCACATGGGCGGAGGCCGCGAACAGGACGATCGCCGTTTACCGGGCGGCGAGCTCATGATCTTTCAAGGACGGAGGTGACCCCACGATCGCCTCGCCCGTGTCGCGAAGTCGATGATCAGCCGTCGTTCGCGGCTGGTCGCACCCAACCCCAGATAGCAGGCGAAGTAGAGCGTGACCGCACAGCCGCCTGCCAGCGCCAGCAGCGGCAGGGAGGTCAGGTCCAGCATCTCATCCAAGAGGAAGAGGAGTAACCCGGTCGGAATGCAGGGCCACGCCGCGGGCAAGATGGCCTGCTTCAAGAGCGCGACCGGGGAAACGCCCAGCAACCTGGTTGCCAGGGGAGTGACCAGCAGGCATGCCTCGAGAGATGTTGGGATCAGCGTCCCCAGGGCAACTCCGATCAACCCGACGGTCCGCGCGAGAACGATTGACAGGCCGACGTTGGCGAGCGCGGAGGCCAGCGCAATCAAGGCCAGCGGACGGTGTCGATTCATGCCCTGGAGGATGTAGCCCGCGGGCCAGAGGCTGGTGTCAACGATTGCGGCCGCGGTCAGGATGACGACTAGACCGGCCTCGGCGGCGTATCCGGAGCCCACCCAGACGGTCAGGATGCGTCCTGCCAAAACGGACAGCACGACGCCCAGCGGCAACAGGACGGCGAGGGTGAGCCGCGTGCTGACGATGTAGAGCGTCCGCAACCGGTCGCGATCGTCGCCTGCGGAAAGTTGCGCCGCGACGGGCTGGATGACACTCGTGAATTGACCGGCGATGATCGTCGCCAGCCCACCCAGCCTGATTGCCAGCGCATAGGGCGTAACGGCGCCGACCGAGAGAACGGCCGCAACCACGATGCCATCCGCCTCGAACTGCAGCCGGCTCGCAAGCTGGACGGCGAAGACCGCTCCGCTAAATCCGACGATCCGTCGTGCAACGGCGCGATCCGGGTCGCGCCAGTCGAACTTGAGCTCCGGCGCGGTCCTGCGTACGAGCCATACGATCCATACCTGGCCGACCACCGTAACGATCGTATTGGCGGCGACCATCCCGAGCAGTCCCCCGCCGAGAGCCAGGGCCAGGATGCTCGTGAGCAGCGTCGCCAGGCCGGTCCCAACGATTGCCAGGTTGGCGAGGTCGAACCGCTGCAACCCTCGCAGAACGGCGGTGGCGGGCGAGAAGGCGATCGTAACGCCGATCGTGAGGGCCATCAGGAACGTGAGCCAGCCGACGGTCACCCGTTCGGAAGGTTCCAGGCCGAGGACCACGCCGATGACGAATCCGCCGATGACTCCGAGCAGGACGGCTGCGAGGCCCAGCCCCGCGTAGATCCAGAGCGCCGTCGACACGGTCCGGTGGACCGCTTCGATTTCTCGTCGGGCGGCATGTTCGGCGACGAACTTCGTCACGGCCGCCGCGATCCCGAGATCGAGCAGCCAACCGAATGCGACGATCGTGCCGACCAGGACCCATACGCCGTACTGTATCGGCCCCAGCTTGCCCAGCAGGTAGGGCGTGATCAGGAAGTTCGCCCCCAGGATCACGAAACGACCGGCCAGGTTGCTGGCGGTATTGCGCGCCATCACGTCCGCGATCGATGCCGACGAAGGCGGACTAGCTGCCATCGACTCGTCGGTGCGAGACAACTCCTGGCGGAGGCGGCGAGGACGCCGGAGGCCGGCTCGAGACGCCTAAGAGCCCGGTCACGGCCCCGGCGAACGCGCCCAGCAGCATCCGACCCTCGTCGCGTGCGCGTGACCAGTTGGCCCGAACGACGGCTCCACCCAGCAACCGGGCTCTGCCGGCGATCCACCGCCCGAAGATGGGAATCGCAGCGACGTCGCCGTCGCGCAGCCACAACGCGGTCGCTGCGCCCATCCCGAAGCCGTACCGGCTACGGCTTTCCCGCCGACGTCGGGCGGGCTGTCGCTCGTGGAAGACGCACGCGGCTGGTGTGTAGCGGATCGTCGCCCCGGCTCGCAACAGCCGCTCGATGATGTCGATGTCCTCTGCGGCGCGACCGAAGGTGCCCGGCCCCAATCGCTCGTCCCATCCGGCGACGCGATCCAGCCACTCCCGCCTCACCGAGAGGTTCCCGCCCGTTCCAACGTCCCATGGCGTGATCGTTCTGCGGTGATCTCGTGGTCTCAGGCTCGTGCGACTGGCAACCGGGTGCAGGCCCGGCGCTGGTGGACCAAACGGCAGGACGCGCCCCGTAACCGCGGACGGCCGAACGAGCCGCTCGAACGCCGCAACCACCTCCGCCAGCCATCTTGTGTCCGGCACACAGTCATCATCGGTGAAGGCCACGATGGGACTGGCCGAGTGCATGACCCCTGCGTTGCGAGCCGCCGAGGCGCCCCGTCGGACGAGTCCAACGTGCTTGAGTGGGTAACCGCGCTGTCTACGCGCCTCGACGAAGGCGAGGGTCTGCGGATTTCCGCCCTGGTCGACGACGATGATCTCGGACGCCGAAAGCGTCCCTGCGAGGAGCGCGTCGATGCAGCGAGCCAGGGACTCAGGCCTGTCGACCGTTGGAATGACGACCGCTACGTCGGACCCGCTCACCGCGAAGGTCCGACGTCGCGCCACCTGCGCGCCGCCAGGCGCCGGATCCACCGGGAATCACCAGTCCACACGACGAGCGCGAAGCGCAGGAGAGAGTCGGTGCCGTACACGGTTACCCTGCGCAGCGCAAGGTCCGAGTCAGCCGGACTGCAGGTGCCCGGACGGGTCCCGAACGCGGCCGCAAAGCCGGCCTGGCGAACGGCAGCGACGGCCTCCGGGTCCAAGTCCCCGAAGGGATAGGCGAACGACGTGACCGCGTGGCCAAGCTCGCGCTTGAGGTCGCTACGCGAGCCCGCCACCTCGTCCTCGAGCTCGGACGCGTTCAATCCGGTCAACGATCGATGCGTGCGCGTGTGTGCGCCGAACGTGATGCCATCGCGCTCCATTCGGCGAGCCTCATGCCAGCCGATCAGAGGCCGGCCCACCAGGAGGGGGTCCATGTCCCAGCGGTTTGACTGCCCGACGAGCCCGGTAACGAGGAATATCGCTCCGGCCACGCCAGCACGCCGCAGGATCGGCAATGCCAGGTGCTGGGTCTCTTCGTACCCGTCATCAATCGTGACGACGAAGGAGCGAGCAGGCGGCAGCTGATGGGTGGCCCGGAGCCGCAGCCACTCGTTCAGCTCGAGCGGGGTGAATCCGTGACGCCGCAGCCAGGCGATCTGGGCCGCGAAGCGGCCAACTGGCACGATCCACCGACTGCCGGCCGTGCCGTCCTCGCTGAAGCCGTGATACAGAAAAACGATCGTTCCGCTCGTCAGGCGTGCCCAGTCCGCTCGCTCGACCGATGCCCGGACGCCGGACCAGTAGCCGGCCCGGAGGACGAATCCATACCACCGACGTCTCCAGCGGCTTCGGCCGATTGCGGGCTCAATGAGCCGAATGAGGGCACGGGTCCCGGGCAGAGAAAACGTCAACCGGCGCGCGGCCCGCTCCTTGAGGCCGGCCTGGGCATAGCCTCCGAGCGGCATCGCCGGCAGCATCGCTGGATGTCGCCGGTACAGCTCGACAGCCGCCCGGCCCGAAGCCTCCGCGACGGCCACGAACGCCGGGAATCCCTTCCGGAACTCCTGGTGGCCGATCGCCCGGGGCAGGTAGACGAAACCCAGGCCGAGCCGGTGGAGCCTGTAGCCGAGCTCCACGTCCTCACTGTGCGGCAAGTCCTCGGCGAATCCGCCGGCCTCGTCGAAGGCGTCGCGGGCGACGGACAGGTTGCCCGTGAAGGCGTCCATGAAGGTCGGCCGATCAGGTTGCTCGACCAGCTTCTGATAATGGCTCTCCCACCATTCCCGCAGGTTGCGGCCAGAGGGACCTGCGGCTCGAGATGGGCGCAGTGTCATGTGACCCAGCCCGACGATGCGATCGGCGTCGCGATGCGCCGCCAGGTGAGTGGCAACCAATTCCGTCTCCCCGACAACATCGTCGTCCAGGAAGAGCAGGACTCGACCTCGGGCTTCACGAGCACCCCGGTTCCGAGCCGCTCCGGGGCCCGCGTTCGCCTGGTGCAGAAGCCGGACCGGGCCGCCAGGCCAGCCGGCGAGGGAAGGCTCCACGTTGCGCACCGAACCGTCGTCCACCACCACGACCTCGATCTCGCCCGTGACGTTCTGCTGGTTCGCCAAAGCCGCCAGGCACGCGCGCAGCGATGATGGTCGGTCGCGCGTCGGGATCACGATGCTCAGTTCGACCATGGCCGGGCATCAGTCACGGTGGAGATGAGCCGTTCGGACTGCGCGGCGAGCTCCTGCACGTAGCGGACGTAGCGATTGTCCGCGCGGGGATCGACGGGGAGCTGCCCGAGGGTGGTGAGGCGAATGCTTCGCTCGAGAGCCTGTTCCGCGAACGTATAGACGACCATCAGACCGATCCACCTTCCGTCGATGTGCAATCGAGCGAGGTAGCGGTCGATCGCCGACCTCGCCGCGAGAACGTCGCGGGCGGATGTCGATGGATCGAGGAACAGCTCACGAACGTCCTTCGTGGCGGCGAGCCCGTCGCGATGTCCCCGAATGGTGTGCAGCCAATGCGTCGTGAAGTAGATGAGATCGGCAACAGCCGGACCGGGGCGGGCGTTTTCCCAATCGATGACGTGCAGGCGTCCCTGGCTGCGGATGACGTTCCACGGACCGAAGTCGAGGTGCTGCCAGACGGTGGGCATTCGAATCCCGCCATGTGCGGACGCCTCGGCCCGGGCCGCTTCGAACAGCCGCTGCTCGCTCGCTGACGCTTGGAATGTCTCGTCGTACGCTGCGAGCAACCGGTCCAACTCGACGGGCTCCCGGGCGCCTGGCTGCGGCTCCACAGGCTGAACCGAAGCATGGAAGTCGGCCAACCATTCGGTGGCGGAGCGAAGGTCGCGTTCGCGGTCGGCATCGGATCGCGTCCACGAGGCCTCAATGCTGGCCAGCGAACGACCGGGAATATAGCTCTCACAGGCGATGCTCAAACCGCGCCAGCTGACGGTGCCGAGTGGGTCGGGCAGGCTCCGAGATCGCTCCACCCCAAGGCTGTCGCGCAGTCGACGGAGCGTCGCCTGTTCACGCTCGGTCCAAGCATTCAATGTCGCGAGACGTGGGATCTTGATCACCACCGTGGGGGAAATGGCGGCCTCAGCAAACGGGAGCAGCACGACGCGGCTCCAGTCCCCCTGACCGCCGGCCAACAGGACTGTTCGCGCGTCAGGCTCGGGCAGTTCGACGTCGTTCAGTCCGGCGAGTGTCCGCACCGGCCCGGCCTCGAGGAGTCCGGCGTCGTGCGTCGGCTCCACGACCGCGGTGACCGCCAAGTGCGGGGCAACCATCCCCAGCCAGCCCGAACCCAGCCGCGCCAGCATCGCCAGCCCGAATCCGGCCAGGGCGCGAACGGGTGAGCGTCGAGTCAGCTGGGCCGAGACATACCAGGCCAGCGCGCCGCGCGCATCAACGGGCAGGAACATCCGGCATGCATCCAGGCTCGGTCGCGCCCAGAAGATCCCGGTCGGTCGTAGTCCAACACGTCGAAAGTCCCGACGCAGGCGGCCGGGCGTAACGATCGGCCACGGTCGCCTCAGCCGATTTACCTCGACGTAGACAGGCGCGTCCCGTTCGAGACACTTGGTGAGCTCAGCCAGCGTAAGGTCGGCGCCCTGGAGAAGCGCTGCAGCGTCGTATCTGGCTCTCGGGTCGAAGGCTCGATGGACCGATCTTGCGAGGCCGGTTACGACTGCCGCGTCTGCGACCAGCTGGTCGCCCCCCAGCAGAAGCAGGTTGCCGAATGGGCGGCCGTCCGGGACGGGGAGAAGGAACCGCCAATCCAGGCGGCGGATTGCAGATCGTGTCACCGGATCGACGAGCTCTCGGTTTCATGAGGATCAACATGGCAAGCGTCTGGAGCCGGGGCTCTCGACGCGAGAGCATGATGCAGCGTGAGCGCGGCGTCCAGCCGGCTCACCGAGCGAGCCCTTTACTGCCTCTCGCCATCACTCACGTGGCTTCGAGATGACAGATGCCTTCGACCGCCCTCGAAATGGTGCGCGAAGTCACCGACTGACCGCGGCCGGCTGGTACCCTTCGGGCCGACCGCCGCCCGTGGGCCTCGCGATGCAATCGATCCAGCGACTCGCTCACTATCTGGGGACGAGATCGAGTGCGCTTTGTTCAGTACTACCCTCGCGCCATCTCCGACGACTCAGGTGTGGTGACGGCATTTTGGGCGTGGGTGCTGGCATTGGCGCGCGCCGGCCACGAACTGGTGGTGCTCCACGCGGGCGGCCGTCGCATCGGGGGCCCCCAGGGCCAGCTTCCCGACCTGGTCACCGAGCGCGCGATCGCCCACCTCGGCCGCGGCCGCACGACGTGGGTACCGCTTGGTCTCGAGCGCCATCTCCGGCCCACGGACGTGCTCGTACTGCACGAGGGCTGGATTGCGAGCAACCTTGCCGCCGCGCGGGCCGCAAGGCGCGCCGGTGCCAGATACGTGGTCGTTCCGCATGGCGCACACGATCCTGGCGTCCAGCGGCGCCTGAAACCGCCAGTTCGCTATCGACGGCGCCTCGAGCGCGGTCTCCTGGAGGGGGCCCATGCCGTCCATGTCTTCTTCGAGTCGGAGGTCGCCACCATTGCAGATCTGGCGCCAGCCGCAAGGTGCATCGTGGCGCCCACCGGGTTCGACCTTCCGAGTCAGAACTGGGTGGGCGGTGGTGGATATATGTCATGGCTTGGCCGCTTTGACCCGTACCACAAGGGACTCGATCTTCTCCTTCGCGCGTTCGCCAGCCTTCAGACGGAGCGGCGTCCCAGGATCACGCTGCGCGGTCACGATTTCCACGGCGGTCAGGGCGAGATGCGTCGGCTGGTCCATGCCCTTGGTCTGGAGCACGATGTCCAGATCGGGGACCCGATCGAAGGAGTCGACAAGCTCGCCTTCCTGCAACACGCAGAGGGCTACGTGCACCCGTCGCGCTGGGAAAGCCACAGCGTCGCTCTACTGGAGAACCTCTCCCTTGGGGTCCCGTGCCTCGTCTCGAACGCGATTCACGTGGCGCCCGAGTTGCAGGAAGCTGGGGCCGCGATCGTCGTTGCCCTGACCGTCCCCGATCTGGCCCTCGGCATCGAGCGACTCGTCGCTGCGGACCCGGCGCTCGGTCGCCGCGGACGGGAGTTCGTGGGAACCCGCTTCGCATGGGACCGCTCAATCGCCGACTTCGAGGAAGGGCTGGCGCGCCTCGATCGCAGACGCGCGCCGCATTAAGGGCCGCGAAACCGGCTGCGTCGGGCCGCGGATATACTCGCGTTCCAGTGGACCTGCGCCATCAGCTTGCTGTCCTCCGCGCGCGATTCCCATTCCTTGTGGTCGGCTGCCTGCTGGCAGCGGCCGCGGCGTTCGTGATCACCTCCCTCCAGCCCAAGTTATACGAGGGACAGACGACTCTCATCGTGGGTCAGTCGCTATCCGTTCCGAACCCGGACGTCAACCAGATCCTCGCATCACAGCGCCTGGCGGGGACGTACGCCGTCGTGGCCACGACCAGGCCGATTCTTCAGAAAGTCATCGATCGGTTGCACCTGCCCACCAGCGCCGACGAGCTCGCCACTCAGGTCACCGCGGACGCGGCCTCAAATAGCACCCTGCTGTCGATAACCGCTCGCGCACGTGATCCGGCGGAGGCGGCGGCCATCGCCAACGCCGTCGGGGACGAGCTCATTGCCGCCTCGCCCGCGATTCAGGGCCAGGCGGGCGAGATCCAGAGTTTCATCGACAAGGATCTCAAGGCGATCCAGCAGGACATTCTTAACGCTGAGGCTCAGATCGAAGGGCTCGGGAGAGTCACGTCGCGGACCATCGCCCAGGATCAGCAGCTCGAGGCGCTCCGGAACCGGCTCGTCAGCCTGCGCGCCACCTACGCCACGCTCGTGTCGCTCTCATCGAATTCGGCAGCCAACCTCGTCAGCGTCATCGAGCCGGCGGTCCCTGCCGCGTCGCCCGCCTCGCCGCGGGTGCTCCTCAACGTCGCGTTGGCGGCAGTGCTCGGCCTCGTGCTTGGCGTTGCGATCGCCTTCACGCTCGAGTATCTCGACGATACGCTGAAGTCCGCAGAGGACGTCGAACAGGCGATCGGGCTGCCCACCCTCGGGACCATCATGCGCATGCCGGGCAACAAGGCCGACCCGGAAATGCGCCGAATGGCCACCCTGCTCTACCCGCGCTCATCGGCGGCTGAAGCGTTCAGGGCACTGCGCACGAATATCGACTTCGCCGCCGTGGACACGCCGATTCAGACCTTGCTGGTTGCGAGTGCCGCAGGCGGCGAGGGCAAGACAACGATCGCGGCAAACCTGGCGGTCGTCTTCGCGCAAGCGGGCCGGCGGACCGTCCTGGTGGATGGCGATCTTCGCAAGCCGGGCGTCCACGATCTCTTCCTCGCCGAGAACGATGTGGGTCTTACCACCCTGCTGGTTGACGACTCAGTCGCCTTCGACACCGTGAATCACGAGGTAGCCGACGAACCGAACCTTGTCCTTCTGCCGACGGGTCCGATCCCACCCAACCCGGCGGAGCTCCTCGGCTCCCAGCGCATGCGGAATGCCCTCGATCGCATCAAGAAGGAGTTCGATCTGGTCATCCTGGACAGCCCGCCTCTGCGCGCCGTCACCGACGCTGCCGTTCTGGCGGCAATGGCCGACGCGACGATCATGGTCGTCCACGCGAGACACACCAGGCGGGCGTCCGTGTTGGCCGGCCATGACGCACTCATCAAGGTTGGCGCGAGGGTCATCGGGGTGAGCCTGAACCTGGTTCCGCGGCGGCGGGATACCGAGCGATACGGCGCCTATGCGGAGCACCAGGTCCCCGTGGGCTCGGGGCGAGAAGGAGCGACTCTGGCCGGCGAGGCCGACCTGTCCCGTGAGCCCTGACCCAGATTCGTCAGCGACACGACGAGACCTGGGGCGCGCTCTTACGCGCTCGGCTCAGCGGTCGTTGATCTTGCGGATCGCGGGCGCCGGACGCTCCGCCCACTCTTCGTTATGCAACGTCAACACGCGCTGACACCTGTCTCGCCTCTCGTGAGGCGCTGGCGCGACCTACGTCGCGACGGCCTGCCCGAAGGCCGACGCGGGCTCGCAGAGCTCACCCTGGTCGCGGTGCTGGCGGTTGGTCTCGGTGCGCTCACTTCGGCCTCACCGCTCGGACTCGTGGCGGCCGTCGGCCTTGCCGGTCTGGCGGCCATCCTCGTCATGGGGCGCCGATCGATCTCACTGTTCCATGCCGCCACCGCTGGGCTCCTCATCGGATATGCATTCCTCGGCCGCGGGCTGGCCCATGTCGGCGTTCCACCGCTCTATCTCGGCGAGATCGTGCTGGCCCTCGGCCTGATCGCGTTCCTGTTCAGGCTGCCCGTCCGTCTTCAGCCGACCCACGTACTCCTGGTCCTGTTCATGTTCTGGGGTCTGCTCGGAACGGTCCCCTATCTCGCGACGTACGGTCTGGACGCGCTCCGCGATGGGGTGGCCTGGGGGTATGCCGTCTTCGCGCTCGTGCTCTCGGTTACCGTCGCCGCCAGACACGTCGAGCGCGTGGTCGCCTGGTATCGCCGCGTGCTGCCGATCTTCATCGTCTGGGTCCCGTTCGCCGCCGTCGTCTCCTCGATCATGGGCTTCTCGGACTCCGACGCGCCTGGGAGCGTTCCTCTCCTCGTCTTCAAGGGCGGCGACATGGGTGTCCACCTGGCCGGGGTGGGCTCGTTCATCCTCGTCGGTCTCTATGCGACCAGACGCTCCAATCCACTCAGTGAAGCGGCGCTGTGGGTCGGTTGGCTCGTCGCCTTGGTGACAGCAGGCGCCATCAATCGCGGTGGAATGGTGGCGGCGCTGATTGCGACCAGCGTAGCCGCGTTCATGGGCTCTGCAGGCCGCTGGCTGTCGCTGTTTCTCGTGGCCCTCATCCTGGCTGCGGCGGCGGGACTCTTCAACCCGACGATCAACATCGGGCGCAACCGTGCGATATCGCCCGGCCAGTTCATTGAGAACGCCATCAGCCTGTTCACCACGAGTGGTGAGACCGGCCTGCAGGGCACCAAGGAGTTCCGTCTGGCCTGGTGGCAAGCGATCGTCTCGTACACGATCGATGGCCCCTACTTCTGGACCGGCAAGGGCTACGGCATCAACCTTGCCGACGCCGATGGCTTCCAGGTCACGGCTGACCACTCGCTGCGTTCCCCGCATAACAGCCATCTCGAGATGCTCGCGCGCGGCGGGGTGCCTGGCCTGGCCTTGTGGGTCGTGGTGGAGATCGCATTCGCCTGGCTCGTCCTTCGGGGATTCCTCGCCGCTCGCGCGGCGGGCATGACCTTCTGGGCTGCCGTTCTGGTCTGGTTGTTCGCATACTGGCTGGCCGCGTCGGTGAACATGTCGTTCGACCCCTATCTCCAGGGTCCGCAGGGTGGCATTTGGTTCTGGTCCATCTACGGCCTTGGGCTGGCCGCGGTCCGCTGCGTTAGCGAAGCCTCCAGGCCGGCTGAGGGAGACGTGAGCGAAGCTCGGCGCGGTGTATCGGGTAACGTGCTCGCCAGGGTGGATACTGAACACGCGGGCCTAATCACGTGACCCTGCCAGCCGTCCTCCTGGTTCATAACCGCTATCAACAAGCCGGCGGCGAGGACGTCGTCTTCGAGGCCGAGGCCCGCCTTCTGGCGGATCGGGGCCATCGCGTCGCTCGGTTCGTCGTCGACAATGCCGCCATCCCGGTGGACCGGTCGCCAATTCAAGCGATCAGGCTCGCCGTGGAGACCACCTGGTCGTTCAGGGCGGCCGCTCGCATGCGGCGGATGATCCAACGCTTCCGACCGGATGTTGTGCACGCTCACAACACGTTCCCTCTCATCTCGCCGTCGATCCACGCTGCAGCGCACGGACCCGGCATCGGAACGGTGCAAACCCTTCACAATTACCGCCTGATCTGTCCCGCCGCCACCCTCTTTCGGGACGGCCACGTCTGCCACGATTGCATTGGCCAGGCCATCCCCTGGCCATCCGTCCGCCACGAGTGCTACCGAGACTCCGCGACTCAGTCCCTGGCCGTCGCGACGATGCTGACGATCCATCGCGCGCGTGGGACCTGGACACGGGACGTCGACGTGATCGTCGTTCTGACCGAGTTCGCGCGACAGCAGCTTGTCGCTGGAGGGTTGCCGCCAGACAGGCTGGTGGTCAAGCCCAACTTCCTGGCGCCCGATCCTGGCCCTGGCGCCGGTCGCGGCGACCAGTTCCTGTTCGTGGGCCGTCTCGATGCCCTGAAAGGGATCGGGACGCTACTGGAGGCCTGGGGCTCTCTGGCTATCCCCCTGAGGATCGTCGGGGACGGTCCGCTGCGACCGGAGGTCGAAGCTGCCGCTGCTGGGTCTCCCCACATCACCTATCTTGGCCGTCTCGACCGCCAAGGCGTGATTGACGAGCTTCGGACCGCCCGCGCGATCATCTTTCCGTCGATCTGGTACGAGGGCCTGCCGATGACGATCATCGAGGCCTTCGCCTGCGCCACTCCTGTCATCGCGTCGAATCTGGGTGGAATGTCCGAGATGATCTCTGATGGGTCGACGGGACTGCTCGCCGATCCCGGCGACGCGGTACGTCTTGCGGAGCTCGTCCGATGGTCGAGCGGCAATACCGCGGCCCTTGACGCGATCGGCGCCGCGGGACGGTCCCGGTACATCAAGCTCTACACCGCCGACCGCCACTACGATGCGGTGATGGCCATCTATTCGCGGGCGCGCTCGCGGGTTGGGGGCGAAGGCAATGACGGCAATGCAAGCGGCTTCGACCGGGCATGGCGACCTTGACCAATCCGGAGCGGGCCGAAGCGTCACGGTCGGCCGACCGCGCGACAGACCTGGCGACCGGTCCGACAACGTACACCGTTCTGGGGACACACATCAGCGCGCTGACATTCGAGGGTGCGCTGCGTGAGCTGCTCGAAGCTCCCGCCCTTGGCCGTCTCATGCGAGTCCACTTCTGCACAACGCACGGCCTGGTCGAGGGCGCTTCCGATCAACGCTTTCAGGAGGTGCTCAATCGGGGCGACATCGTGGCGCCCGACGGGATGCCCCTCGTGTGGCTCGGCCGCCGAGCGGGCAGAACCGTCGAGCGTGTATGCGGGCCTGACATCATGCCCGCTCTGATGGATCGGGGCCGCCAGATCGGGGCTCGGCACTACCTCTATGGGGGAGCCTTAGGCGTTCCGGAGCGGATTGCAGCCCGGATGCGCGCGAAGTATCCGAGCGTCAACATCGTGGGCCTGGAGAGTCCGCCGTTTCGGCCGTTGACGGACGAGGACGACCGTGCCGCCGTTGACCGGATCAACGCGGCCCGGCCTGACTATGTGTGGGTCGGCCTTGGGACACCCAAGCAGGATTTGTGGTTGGCTGAGCACCGCGGCCGTCTCGACGCCTCAGTCCTGCTGGCGGTCGGCGCGGCGTTCGACTACCTGGGCGGAAGTCGGCGACGGGCGCCTCGCGCCCTGCAACGAACCGGCTTGGAGTGGCTCTGGCGCCTCGCGTCGGAGCCGCGCCGACTCGGGCGCCGATACACGATGCTCAACCTAACATTTCTCTGGCTGCTCGCACGTGATTCGGTGCGATCCAGGTTTGGGCGGCGACGCCCGCGCTGAGCCAGAGCGCAGGTTGTCCCTCAGCGACCGCTCGCTTTGAGCACCGTGGGGATCGTGCGGATCAAGATCTGGACGTCAAGCCACGGCGACCAGCGATCGATGTATTCCAGGTCCTTCTCCACCCATCGGTCAAAGTCCGGTTCGCGCCTCGCCTCCACCTGCCATAGCCCGGTAATCCCCGGTTTCATCGACAACCGGCGACGGTGCCATGGGTCGTAACCAGCCACTTCGTGGGGCAGTGGCGGGCGGGGGCCGACGAGGCTCATGTCACCGACGAGGACGTTCCACAACTGGGGGAGCTCGTCGAGGCTTGACTGTCGCAGCCAGTTGCCAAATCTCGTCACCCGCGGGTCGTGATCGAGCTTGAACGCATGGCCCCTGATTTCGTTCGCGGCTGTGAGATCTGCGAGGCGCGCCTCGGCGTCACGGACCATCGTTCGGAATTTGACGACAGAGAATCGACGCCCGCTGAGGCCGACTCGTTCTTGGCGGAAAAAGACGGGTCGTCCGTCTGTGAGCACGACTGCGAGCGCCAGGCCCAGGAAGAGCGGAGTCAACATGACCAGACCCACTGTCGCGACGGCCAGGTCGACCGCTCGCTTCGTGGCGAGGAGGGCGTTCGCGTTTGCCCGACTCACGAGAGACAGCACGGGCAGACCGTCCAGATCCTCCATGTGGCTGGTCGCGATTCTCAGATTGGGGATACGGACGAGCATCCGCACCGTTTTGCCCTCGCTTTCGCAGAGCGACACGATGCCGTCGATCAGGTCCGCTGGCTCTGTGGACAGGCATATCGCGACCTCGTCCACCACACGCTCATGCACAATCGCCGCGAGATTCTCGATGGGTCCGAGGTAGAGCCAGGCGATTCCCTGCTCGGGGGCTTCTCCAACCATCCCGACGATTCGGAGCCCGAGTTCGTGGTGGCTCTCCACTCGCGCTGCGAACTGCCGGGCCGACGATCCGGTGCCAACCACCAGGACATTTCGCATATTCATGCCTCTCCGCCGGACGGCACCGAACACCCAACGGAGCGCCGCGCGACTGGTCACGATCAGGGCGAACTGGACCCCGAAGAGCGCGACCAGGAAGCGCCGCCCCGGTTCCGGCGACTTGAAAATGAACATGAGCGACAGGGCTCCCAGCGCGATGAAAACGATCGCACGCAGCACAGCCTTGGCTTCACTGCTGAATGACCACCGAAAACGGAGCTTGTACAGGCCCTGCCACCACAGGATCCCGACCGTCAGAACCAGGTACAGGAACAGAGCCAGCAGGGGCTCCGGGGCGGGCTGGCCTGCGCGACTATTCCACGACCCGCCGAGGAGGCCAAACAAGGCGATGGCCGCGCACGCGGTGAGTCCCGCATCGACCAGCATCAGGACGGCCCGAAACTGCATCCCAAAACGTCGAATCATCTGTGCCCACTTGCAGGCTATGAATTATTGAGGCGTCCCCCCAGGGCACAGGACCCTGACCGAGCAGCTCGGTGGCGCCAATCCGAGTCCCCGACTTGGCAGTTTCAGGACCGCAGCGGGAACCAGATGATAGTCGCACGACGACTAGTACGGAAGTACTATGCCCCTGCAATGTCTATTCCGCGTCGCATTCCGAGCTCAACGTGGTGCAGGCGCGCACCACCCTGAACTGATTTCTCGGCGGTGGCCACAGGGGGCTCTTCGGTGCAGGTCAGAACGCGCCCGGACCAAGAGCCTTCTCTACATCCGTTGCGCTCGCACCCGCCAGGCGCTGGAAGGCGAGCGCAAGATTGCCACGCCCTCTCGATCTAGTCACGACAAGGCGATCGTTCGCGCCAACGATCGCGAGCGTATCCAGGGCCTCCTCCACGATGACCCGGTTGGGGGTCTCCGTTATTGGCCCTAGGATCTGCAGAAGCCGTCCTCGACGGGCGATCAGATACCTCTCCCCGAGCAGGAGGCGTCCGCTGCCCCCGACGTAGACGGCTGAGGTGAGGATCCTCATTGACTCGTCTGCGTAGGTATCAGGCGGAGCTGTGGTCTCCTCAGCTCGAGCAGGCGCACCGACACTTGGCGCCGAGGCGATCGTCGCAGCATTCGACGGTGGAGCAATCGGGGCAGCACGCACGGTCACACCGGGCCCTGGTGCGCCTGCCGTTCGTGATGGCGTCGCCGGTTCGACCCTCGGCCCGGCATCTCGCGCACGACCATGCTTCCGGGGGGCGGCATCCGTTGCATGGATCGCGCGGAGAGCCTCTTTCGCCGTTGCGGCCTTCGCCCCAACCCGGGGCGTACGACGGCTTTCCGGTCGACTCGCTGGCGGCGGCCCCACCGCCTGCGGGCGAGGCTTCGGCGGGGACTTCCGAGCTCCTGTGATGCTTCGCTCTTTGCCCGTCGGGTGGCCGGAGTTCGCGAACGCCGGTTGAGTCGGCGCGTTGGCAGCGACCGCAGGCCGGCTGCGGAGTCTCGCGTTGGGTGCGGCGGGAGCGGTGGGCCCTGCCGTGACAGGTCGCCGCGCCGGGATTCCTACCGCCGAGTTCCTCAGCTCCCGAGAGTCCACGGCGACAGCCGTCTCTACCGGTGCCGCCGTCGAGGCTGCGGTCGGCGTCGCGGCCGGCGCGGGAGCGGCCTTCGGCATAGCCGTCTTCCGCTCGTCCCGCTTCCGCGTGGCCTGGTTTGGAGCGGCCGAGTTCGGCATCGCAGCATGCGGCCGAATGGCAGGCGGCGCAGGGGCACTCGGCGCGGGCGCAGCCGGTGCCCGGGCAGTCGACATCGCTGCCTTCGGCGCAGGGGCAGTGGCCTTGGCGGCGTTCGGCTGAACGGCCTCTGGCGCAGCGGTCTTCGGCACAGCGGTCTTCGGCGCAGCGGTCTTCGGCTGAACGGCCTTTGGCGCAGCGGTCTTCGGCTGAACGGCCTTCGGCGCAGCGGCCTTCGGCCCAATACCATCTCCCGCCGCCACCGGCGAGCCATTTGCCCCTTGCACGTCCGGGCCAGCCTGACCTGCGTCGATCCCCACGGTGGGCAGGACGGAATGCCGAGCAAGAGGCAGGGGAAGCGTCGAGTTCCGCGCCTCCACCCTCTGGGCGTTCGGCCTCCACACGGCAGGTTCATTACCGACCTTCAACTCGACCTTCTGGCGCGGGGACGCCTGCGTCCGTGAGGATCGGCGCGGAGAGGCGGACGGCACGGCCGCGCGACTCCGCCCCAATTGCCGGTCAGACCCAGCCGCGCCGCGAACGATCATCGGCGCGTCCTCAGGTCCCACCTTTCGCGCTCTCGCCTCCTTGAGATTGAAGAAAGCAAGGCGAAGCCTGCGCGCCGCCCTCATTCTTCCTTGATTCAGGCGTCGCATGCCGTCCGACAGCGCCAGCCTCCGGCCGCCCCAGATCGGCTTATCCAGGCTGCCGGATACGTCACCGCGACACCAGAAGCATTGGCGGTCCCAACCGGTCGTGGCATTTCCGCACGCGGGGCAGCGCCCGAGCGGTGCGACGTGGAGGATGATCACCGCGATAGGACCGATGATCGCCCCGACAAACAGCCAGACGATCGGATTCCGTGCCCGTCGGCTCGCGACCACCCCAGCCCACACGCCGAACACGATCGCCCAGGCGATGAACAAGCCGCCGAACCACCAGACTTCAAACACGCGATGTCGTCACTCGTCAGAGGTCGGAAGGATAGCCATGATATGCAGAGTGCCCGAGGACCACGTACGAGGGCCGGCCTCGGCAATTCACGGGCCTCCGACTCCAACGTTCGATCCCCCGGGGGGCCCTGCCCAGAAGGGGCGCGGCGGCGACTGCTTCGGTGACGTCAGGAGGCGGCCGGTTCGGGCGACGAAAAGGCGGCCTTGCTTGGCTGATCAGGTGAAGGGTGACTGCCTCGATCGTGCGGACGGTGATTACGTCCGGACTGGAAGCGGCCCCAACCTCGTGGCGGAGTCGCGAAGTCCGTCTCGGCTAACAGCGCCAGACCAGCTAGCCGCGTCGCCCCTCATCGAAGGGTAGTCGACACTTGTAACAGCGTCTCGCACCGATCGGCGTCAGCGACTGGCAACGATCGCAAATGACGTATTGAGTCGTGTCGGGCACCGTCCGTCGGCCGAACCTGGGTCCGATCCAGAGGCGATACGCCTGCCAAATCAGTGTCGGCCCGACAAGCAGACCGAGAAGGATGATCGGCCGACCATCAAGTTCGAAAGGCATCCGAACCACCAACCACCGGATCGCCGGCTCCCGGCCGCGGCGAACCATCCTGAGTTCACCACCATGTTATCTGATCGGTGGTGACTTGGATTCTTTCTGCCATGCGCCGCGCCTTACCGACGGCGCCAGTAGTCGCGCCTCGATGTCTCAGTTTCGCCTCATTCGAGACGCAATGACGTGGCTGTCCGGGCTCGGTCGGTGGCTGCGTCGGGCAGACTCGGCCATTCGCGTCTTGCCCAGCGCTTCAGTGGCTTGTCCGCCAGGAGCCGAGGTCAAAGCCGTCAGCTCAGGGTCACTCAAACTGGATGGGCTTTGTTCGTCGGCACGGATTGAGCGCGTCCAGTTTGCCCAGAGCGCTCCTGCGATGAAGGCGAGGTTGAAGACGATCACGAGCGCCGCGATCACGAGAAGTATTGACTCCATGATGTTCGACCCGATGCGAGCTGAAGCGCACCGGGGGCACGCGAAATGGCTGGCCCCCGAGCCGATCGCGAAGTCTCCGCATGGCACGATCCCGTGTCACTAGGGTGAACGCCCTATCGAATGCGGGCGCGATATGAGCAGATGGCGCGTCGAGGCGTGAAAGAGTCGAACGCCTGTCCATCCGGTGTGGGAGCCTTCGGTCCCGATCGGACGCTTCGCCTAATCTCAGCCGTCTTGCGGGCGTTTCGCCGCCGATCTCGAGGGCGAGTCTGGCAAGCAGGGCTGCTGCCCGCCTTGACTCGACCTCAATGCTGCGACGCCGATGGCATTATCGACGGCGGAGGCGACGTCGACGAAGAGGGCGAGCTCGACGCCTCCGGCTTGCCAATCCCCTTGTCCTGGGTCTTCTCGTGACCCTTGCCCTGGCCTTTCGGCGCCGTTGAGCCCGGGTGCTTCTCGCCCACGACCCTGGGCCCGCCCGCCCACGGCGGCCGGCCCGGAGCGCGGAGTGCCTTGCCATCGATCGTCTGGACATCGATCTCCGTGGAGCCCTCGGCCACTTCGCCGATCACGTCCACCGTTCGGCCCACGTACGCGGCGAGCGGATCGTTGGCTCCCCACCACCAGGACGGCCCGTCCGACAGCGAGTAGGTCGTGCCATTGGCAGCGAGGGTGTAGGCGCTCGCCCCATCGGCGCTGGTCGTCCGCTGGACGGTGCCGCGAACCGTGATCGCGTGCTCCGACTGGTGCGCTTTCTGGCCCTTGCCTGTCGTCTGACCGAAGTACGGGGCCAGGATCGGGATGGCGACTAGGGCGACTGCGACCAGGGAGCCGACGATGAAGATCGCGAGGCGGCGATTGGGCGTCATGGTGGCGCACATCCTGCGCCGGTCACATGCGGGATACAAGGTGGCGGCAGCCCTCGTCTGCGGCCACATGCGGGATACAAGGTGGCGGCAGCCCTCGTCTCGGTCATTTTCCGGTGCCTGAGAGCACCGCGAGGAACCCTGGTCGCGACCCGCCGAGCTTCAGCCGGCTCTGCCGCGAGCCAGCTCGGCGAGCACCTCGCCGAAGACCGGGTGGGTGTCCGCCCGCAGGACGAAGGTGACACGCTGGACGGGCGTATCGCCCGCCAGGTGCTCGACGACCGCTTCCAGGGCGACGCGGGCACCAAGCCCATGCGGGTACCCATAGATCCCGAGGCTGATCGCCGGCACCGTGACCGTCCGCGCACCGTGCTCCGCGGCCAGGCGGAGCGACGTTCGATAGGCAGAGGCGAGCAGCTCGGCCTCGCCCGCCTGCCCGCCCCGCCACACCGGACCCACGGCATGGATGACCCAGCGAGCGGGTAGGCGGCCGGCAAGCGAGACGAAGGCGCTGCCAGTCGGGCAATTGCGATCGCGGCCGTACCGCGCCTCGAGGTCGGCCATGATCTCCGACCCGCCCGCGCGGTGAATGGCTCCGTCAACGCCGCCGCCGCCGGCAAGCGAGCTGTTCGCCGCATTGACGATCGCGTCGGCGGGGATCGCGGTGATGTCGCCGAGGGTCAGCTCGAGCGTGCGACCGGCGATCTCGAGGCGATCCATGCGCAGAGCGTAGCGTGGGCCGAGACCGGCGTTGCCGCCTGGGGCGATTTCGTGGCGCCGGTGCGCGGATACAACTCGGACCGATGGCCGCTTGACCGGGTACGGAAAGGCGATGGCGCCCGGGGGACCTCTGGCTTACCGTTTGCAGGTCGGTCCACCTTGGGGATCGGCCTTTGAAACGGCAAACCCGCAGCGATGCGGGGACGCAAAGCCATGGAACTGGGCTCATGCGCCAGTCAGCCAGGTTGCCGGAGGCACGACATGTCCTTTTGGGATGGCACTCGCTGGGTCGACGAGCGCGTCGTCGCAGCCCCTTCTACGAGGTCACGGCGGACGAGCTGGGCCGCGACTGCGGTCATGATCCTGGGCCTGGTGGCACTGATCGTGCCATTCGGCGCAACATCGGCCGCACACGGCAAGAGATACCCAGGGACGCTCGCGGCGAGCCCGAGCACACTGCACGCCGGGGACCTCTTCACGGTCACGGGCTGCGGGTATGACACGGCCTTGGGCAACGTCATCGTGGGCTTCACCGGCGGATCCTGGGGATCTCCCCTCGATGCGAAGGGTTGCTTCAGCATCGCCGGTATTCCCGCCCTGTCCGGAGACACACTGCCAGCCGGCACCTACGACGTGAGCGCGTATCAGTACGTGCACCGGAAATGGACCGAAACAGGCGAGACGACCGTCACCGTGGTGCCCTGATGCATCCACACGACCTTCGTGGCTTGGTCGAGATCCGCAAGAAGGCCACGCTCCGAACCTCATGTTTCTTGCCAACGTCGGCGGCCATGGGGTAGGGTGGGCGCGAGACCGCCCCTCCAGCACACGACCCACATTGCGGGCGGCTCCGGGACAGACGTCCGTCGCAGTGGCGGGCCACGATCAGCTAAGCACCCGGCGAGAGCCGGGATGCTAGACCACGAGACTGGGTGAGCTCACCCATCCAGCCGACCGGGTTGCAGGATCCGCGCGCTTCCTCTGCCGCCGTTTCATGTGGCCTTGCGTGCCGCCGGCTGCCGCCCGGACATCGAAGGTCCGCGGACGACTTCGCGCGTCCGGCCTTCCGAACGGAGCCATCGTGGAACTGCCAAGGCCACCCATAGCAGCCCGGCCCCAGCCGGGGACACGAAGCCGTATGACCGGCTCCGATGCAACCGATCAGCTCGCCGGGTGCCGAGACCGTGAGCGTCCCGTATCAGGTCACTTGCGGCTATCGCTCGTCACGCGGCCTCCCGCAGTACGGAGGTAAGCCGTGAGAGCCACACACATGATCGCTTCGGCCGGGCGTCACACCCTCGGCGCACTGCTCGAGGCGATCTTGATCGTCGCGATCGTCGTCTCGCTGCTTCTCGCACTCTCGCCGATCTCCGGCCCGGCTTTGTTCCTTGCCGGGACCGGGCAGGCCCTCGCCGCCAGCCCGGTCGATCACACCGATAGGGGCTCCGCAGGAACCACGAAAGCGCCGACCGGTGGTGGCGACAAGAGATCGATCGACAGAGGCACCACGACCTCAACGGCCGGTAGCGCCACCAAGCCCTCCGCCGGCGGCGGAGGCAGTCACCACACGTCGTGCACGCGCAACGCGCCTGGCGTCTCGATCGAGAACAGCTGGGGCTGGTCGCAATGGGGATCGTGGGGCATGCCCGGTCAGCAGCTCACCTACCTGATCGATGTCAGGAACTACGACATCGACTGCTCGTCATCGAGCTTCGTCATCAGCGTGTCTGCGCCGGACGGGTTCTCCGTCTCGCTCCCGACGGCTGCGATCAGCCTCAAGTCGTCGACGACCGGCTATCTATGGGCCTACGTGACGTCGCCGAACCCGATCGCGGATGGCGACTATCCGCTGACCTTCACGGTGGATCGTGCGGGAGGATCAAATCCCGCCTCCGCGACCAGCTATTACAAGGTGTACTCATCGGATACCGTCGCGCCGTGGCTGTACTGGCCGAACCCGGGCGACGGGACGACGATCAGCGGCAGCTCATACACGGTCGCAATCTCCACGAGCGATGACCATGCGGTGAAGACGGTTGATCTCTACCTCGACGACGTGTACACCACGACGGCGAGCTGCGACGACATCTCCGATACCTGCCAGCTCTTCTACAACTGGTCCATCCGCGGACTCCAGGGACAGCACACGGCCACGTTCAAGTCGTACGACTGGATGGGGAACGTGGGCGTCCTGACCGTCACCTTCACGGTTGGCTAGCCAGCCTTCGTAGGTCAAAAGATAAGGGGCCGGCTGAGCCGGCCCCTTCTTCTTTGTCGCCCGCCGATGGCGGACGCTCAATCTGCTGGGCGATTGATTACGGATCGACGACCACCGTGCAGGTGTAGGTGCCCGGCTCGAGGTCGGTCCTCGCGACGGAACCGTCGCCGTTGGCATCAGTCGAGCCCGTGACGCCGTCGCAGTCGATGGTCGAGGCTGTGCCGCCGTCCACCTGCGAGTTGACCGTAATCGTGATGTCGGTCAGCGGCGTGTTGTGGAAGCTCACCGTTTCTCCGACGTAGGTGGCGTCGGAGCATTTGGCGCTGTTGTCGACGGTCACCGACTTGTCGTTGGCATCGACGTGGTAGCCGGCCGGCACCGTCTCATGGACGGTATAGCTGCCGAACGCCAAGCCGTCAAAGCAGGCCACGCCGTTGGCGTCAGTCTGCATCGTCACGCCGTTGACCGTGAAGCTCACTCCGGCGTGCGGATGATCCCCCGGGCCATCTGCGGCGTGCTTTCGCGTCTTGGTGACCTTGATCGCACCCAGGTTCTGCGTATTCGTGTAGACGCATGTGACGGATCCGCCACCGGCGATGGTGATGCTCGCAGTCTTGGTCGCATCGCCTGAGGTCGGCGTCGCACTCGTTCCCGTGCCGGATGCGGTGCAGGAGAGGTCCGTGAACGTGAAGTTCGAGGGGTCGGCACCCTCAGTGACGGTGTAGTTGCCGGCCGGCACGTCGATGCAGGTCTCCGTGTCGGTACCGCTGTCGTTCAGCGTGAAGCTCGCCGGTGACGCGTCTGCGGTGCACGTCCCCGCCAGGTTCGACGTGAAGCCGAAGTCCTGGTCCAGGTTCGCCGGCACGGTGTGCTTGATGATGGTGACCGTCCCGCAGTTCTGCAGGTTGAAGTTGCCGGGCCCGACCAGGTCCTTCATCTGCGCGGTGCCCGAGTTGCCGGAGGTCCGGCTGACGGCGGACACCGTCCCGAAGGACTCGCAGGTACCGGCCGAGAAGATGTTGGCGTCGGTCAGGTCGATTCCCGCCTCGCCGAATTCGCTCTTCCCGAGCGTCTGGCTGACGGACGTTCCCGTCGTCGACGAGAGCGCAGGTGGTGCAAGTTCATCCACCACCGACCCACCGGTGTTGACCTTGGCCTCCGCAAATCCAGCGGCGGTCAGGTTGGTCGCGGGTCCCCAGCAGGGCGGGCTACTGCTGCCAACCTCGCACGCGCCGGATGTGACCCATCGCCGCACCGTGATAACCGGAACGTCGGTGGAGCCGCCCTCGAAGTCGTACACGATGAGCATGTCGCCGGCAACGCGGCTGACCAGGCCGTCCGATGATCCGCCGCACAGGGTCTTGCTTTTGTTGAACTCGAACGCGACGTGCGCCGACGGCGACGTCGTGTTCTGCGGGATGCGGACCCAGGCGAGTTCCAGATAGGTGTGGCCGTTGGAGCCGACTGTGCTCGCGATGTAGATCCGCTTGAGGTCGTCTTTGTTGGGAGCCTTCGCACTGATGACCGTCGGGCAGATGTCATCCTGCTTGGTGCCGCCGGCAAAGCCGCTGTCGGCGGTCGTGGCCTGCCAGTCCTCGATGCCCTTGAACAGGAAGCCGTTGGAGGTCTTGTCCGCCTGGCGCGTGGGCGTCGTCGATGGCGACGGCTGCCACGAGACCGGCGCGAAAGTGTTCCAGTCGATCTGGGCGGCCGGCACCGCGTCATCGACGAGGTTGCCGTCGTCATCCTCGAATCCCGCGCCGGCGCCAACCGGCCCGGGATTCGCCAGCACTGACGTGATTCCGATTGAGGCGACGAGCAAGCTCGCCACCGAGATACAGAGGAGGATCAGCCATGCGGGGCGCACCCGCCGGCGAGTACTTCCGATAGTCAACTCAGTTTCCCTTTCGAACCGCTTGTTCTTCGCGGTTGCCTGCGCGCGCTAGTCGGTCGCCTGGCCCCGGACAGGTCGACCCCACCCACTCCATGCAGCCGTTCGTCTTCTTCAGATGGCCTCCTGTTCTCCCTGACGGTTGAGTCCTGACCTCAGTTGGTAGTTGGACGTGGACTGTTTCAAGGCCATCGCCGCGGCCCGCGCACGAACAGCCGCATGCGGGACGGCCGCACGCGTCCAGGTCGTTCCCGGATCGGTGCTGTCGGCTGAACCGCCGTCGACGAAACGAGCGCCCCCGCGAGTTCATGGCGCACGGGCGTAGCCGCGCTTTCTTCCCCCGGTTGGAAGAAATGCCCCGCAATTCCCACCGCCCGCGATGGCGGGCGAGTGGTCCCCAGCTGTCCCGTGAGGCGGGACGCCTGCGTCCTTCGCCGACCGGGCCCCGAGCTCCGGTGCCTGTACGCACCGCGACGCTACCGGAGTCCCATCTCCGCGTCGTCTCGCGGTGTAAACGTTTCCCCCGATCGAGGCGCGCTTCCCCGGCGCAGCGCTCCCATTTGTAGGGCTCAAGTAGTACCAGTACTTAAGTACTAGGTCAAGATGGAATCTCGCCCGTCGGCACAGGTCGGCTCAGAGATGCCATCGAAGAGGCACGAGCCTCCCTGCGTCGGCGCTGGCCCACAGGAGCCCGTGCTCGGCCGGCGGCTCGGCGCCGGCTGCCAGGGCGCGCGTCCAGTCCAACGACGAACCGCGAAACCTGCTGCGGAGGATGGCCGGGTAGCGCACCACCAGCCCCCGGTTGGCGGCCGTGTCGCGGAGGATCCAGCACGACGCTACCCGATACGGCTGGCCGTTCTGAGCGATCGCGACCGCCAGGGCTCGTGTTTCGGCCATCTTCCGATCGTGGGCGCGCACCGCGGCGCCGAGGTCGTCCAGGCGGTTCCAGATCTCGACGACAATGAGCACGCGCTGGCGGTAGTCGCGGATTCCCACGTCGATGGAGCGCGCCGGATCGGAGGGTCGCGTCGGCAGCTCGAATGTGGCCGCCCGGCCGTTGGTCAGAGCCAGGCGCATGACGAGCTCCTGGATCGCCAGGTGCCCGGCATCGACGGGCTCGATCGTGATGTCGCGGCTCAAGGCCACGCTTACCGGTCTGCCAACCGCGAGGCCCAGCGCGACCCAGACCCTCAGGGGCGCACCGACGCCTTCACCCCGCTCGATCGCGCCGACACGTGCCTGGCGGAGCCCGACCCGGGCGGCAAGGCCGTCGATCGTCATCCGCCGCCGCCGACGAGCCGCGCGGATCTCACCCCCGAACGTCGCGGCAAGCCGCTGTGCCTCGCGCCCCGGCGATCGCGTCCTTGGTCCGCTTGTCACATCGCATCCTGTCCGCAGTGTGAATCCGGGCGCTTGCCTGCTAGTTGCGTCGCGCGAGGCACGGTCTTGTGACCTGATACGAGCGGGCACGGCCGACGGTCCACCCAGATGTGTGAGGCGCCCGGCGCTGGTGCGAGGCAGGGCCGGCGCGAGGGAGCATGCGCCATCTCAAACGGCCGATATCCCACCGTGGGCAGGATCGGGCTGGTCAGCGGCGCCCAAGGCGATCCCCGGGCCGATATCGGTCAACCACCGCGCGCTCGGACTGCCTGCGATGGGCCAGCGGGGCGGCCTAGCCCCCGTAGGAGAGGGCGCCCAGGCGTTCCGTCAGGCGGAGATTCTCGCGGTAGTCGATCGGGACCTCCACCAGCGCCGGGCCCTCGACGTCCAGGGCCCGCATGAGTGTCGGATAGAGATCGGCCGCCGAGGCCGGCCGGAAGCCGGCGATGCCGAATGACTCGGCAAAGGCCACGAAGTCGGGGTTGCCGAACTCCACTCCGAAGGGCCGCCCGAACTCGTTGCGCTGCTTCCAGTCGATGAGCCCGTAACCGTTGTCCCGCCACACAACGACCGTCACGTTGGCGCCGATCCGGCGGGCCGTCTCCAGCTCCTGGCTGTTCATGAGGAAACCGCCGTCGCCGCACAGCGCGACGACCCGCCGCTCCGGGTGGACCAGCTTTGCCGCGATCGCGCCGGGCAGCGAGATGCCCATGGCCGCAAAGCCGTTCGAGATGATCACGGTGTTGGGCTCGTAGGTCTGG